>Ga0182027_10001003_pt1 | contig 47548 bp, 41 predicted proteins | sample 712E1DmetaG_FD_121300 | JGI IMG/M metagenome (GOLD analysis project Ga0182027, IMG submission 121300) | Permafrost microbial communities from Stordalen Mire, Sweden - 712E1D metaG (Illumina Assembly) | ecosystem: Environmental > Terrestrial > Soil > Wetlands > Permafrost | place: Sweden...
CACGACCTCAATATGGTCGACCTTATCCATGAGCGGCAGATCCATCTGCTGATACGGCCCCCACGCGTCAATGGAATTCTGCGCATGGCCGTCGATCAGGAGCAAATAATGACTGTTGGAATCAGCAATGAGTCCCCGCTCCGCCGTGACCGGCCAGGCGACCTGGCGGCTTTGGAAGAAACCGACGGTCCGCCCCAGGGCTTCGGAGATGCTGCGCAGCCCCTGGCGCTGAATCTCATCCTGGGTGATGACGGTCACGACGGACGGCGCCTGGGCGATGTTCATCTCCGACTTGGAGGCAGTGACGACGACTTTGGCCTCTTCGGCGAAAAATTCGAAAGCATCCGGGCTATCCGCCCAGACAGGGACCGCCTGGATCATCATGAAGGCGCTGACGATTCCGAACAGGAGATAATGTTTCATTGGATTTTCTTTCCTTTCTTGGGTAGGCCGCGTCTGGATTCGGAGGGATGATGGAATCGGATCTTTTGCCTCGATAAACAACAAATCAAACTCCTTCATTTTTCGCATCGTTAGTAATGTATGAAGACAATATTGAATTGTCAAGGAAACAAAAAAATTTCAGCGGATTTACGGCTCGGGGGTGCGCGGAAGCGGCAGATCGACCCGCTTGCCGTTCTGTTTGACGATGCGCGCGGGCGTGTGGACCACCGTGCAGTCCGGCGGCACGTCATGCATGATGATGAAGGAGTTGGCGCCGATGCGGGCGTTGGAACCGACCGTGATGGGTCCGAGAAGAACACTGTTGGTGCCGATCAGGACATTGTCCCCGACCGTCGGGTGGCGCTTGCCCTCGTGCTTGCCGGTGCCCCCCAGCGTCACGTTATGGAACATCACGCAATTTTTGCCGACCTTCGCCGTTTCTCCGATCACGACCCCTACGCCATGATCGATGAAAAACCCTTCGCCAATTTCCGCAGCTGGATGAATCTCGACTCCGGTCCCGACCTTCGCCAAAGTCGACAGCATCCGCGGAAAGAGCGGAATTCCCAACCGGTACAGTTGGTGGGCGACACGGTAAGCAAGGATGGCATGCAGCGGCGTGTGGCAGAGAAGCGTTTCGAGCAAATTATGCGCCGCCGGATCGTTCTCCTTCACGGCCCGAATATCCTTTAAGATGGTCTTCAACATGCTCAAATCCCCTTTTTCATTAACAACTCAAGCATTCTAAATCCCTGCGGCCAGTATCGCAAGTTGCTCTCCGAATTCAAATGCCCCTTGGGGCCAAATGAGACCAGCCGGCTCCCCCAAGCCCGAGCGCAGCGCTGGCTGAACGCCAGGTCTCCGTAGGGATCATTCGAGCTGGCGACCAGGATGCTCGGAAAACCCAGCTTCTTCTTCGGCACGGGCGCAAAACCGTTCGCGGCTTTCGGAAAGGTCTTACTCTCCGGATCAGGCGGCGCCACCAGGAGCGCGCTTTGAACCGTGAGCTTGGTCTTTGTCGTCCAATGAACGACCTGGAGACACGCCAAGCTGTGCGCCACAAGAATCGTCCGAGGACCGGCCCGGCGCACGGCTGCTTCCAAAGCAACTACCCATTCCTTGCGCACCGGATGCTCCCAGTCCCGCTCGAGGACTCTCTGGAATTCCGGATGCGCCTTCTCCCAGAACGTCTGCCAATGCTTCGGCCCCGAGCCGTTGATCCCCGGGAGAATCAGGACCTTTGCCGCCAACTTATTTCGCGCCTGCTGCCGCAGGAACCGCCGTCGCTGTGGCCACTCCGGCCGTGAGATCCTGGAAGAGCCAGGTCGACAGATAGCGTTCGCCCGTGTCGGGAATGATGACCACGACGGTCTTTCCCGCCGCTTCCGGCCGTTTGGCGACTTCGAGCGCCGCCCAGAGCGCCGCGCCGCCTGAGATCCCGATCAGGATTCCTTCATCCCTGGCCGAGCGGCGAGCCGTCTCTGCCGCATCCGGCGTCTTGACGCGAATGACTTCATCCACGACCTTGCTGTTGTAAACAGCGGGGACAAATCCCGCGCCGAGCCCCTGGATCTTGTGCGGTCCCGGCTGCCCGCCGGAGAGCACGGGAGAATCTTCCGGTTCCACGGCAATGATCTTCACGGAAGGTTTGCGTTTCTTCAGCACTTCGCCGACGCCGGTGATGGTCCCGCCGGTGCCGACTCCCGACACAAAGATGTCGACCTTCCCGTCCGTATCGTTCCAGACTTCCTCCGCGGTCGTGCGGCGGTGGATCTCGGGGTTGGCCGGGTTATTGAACTGCTGAAGGACGATGCTGTTCGGCGTTTGACTCGCCAGTTCTTCCGCCTTGGCCACGGACCCTTTTATACCTTTCGCGCCTTCGGTGAGGACCAACTCAGCGCCCAGCACTTTCAGGAGCTGGCGGCGTTCCAGGCTCATCGTTTCCGGCATGGTGAGAATGAGCCGGTACCCCTTGGCCGCGGCGACAAAAGCCAGCGCGATCCCGGTGTTGCCGCTCGTCGGCTCAATGATCACCTTATCTTTAGTGAGCTGGCCGCTCTTTTCCGCCGCCTCGATCATGGCCACGCCGATGCGGTCCTTGACGCTGGAAAGCGGATTGAAGAATTCCAGTTTGGCCAGGACCGTTGTTTTCAGATCCTGGGTCAGCCGGTTGAGTTTTACCAAAGGCGTGTTGCCGATGGTCTTGGTGACGTCGCTGTAGATTCTGCTCATGTTGGGTTTCCTCCTTTAGGCGCTACGACAAAAATCGCCGTCGAAGCAAAAAGGTTGGGCCATAAACGGACCTCGCTTTTGGCGGCCAGACAGTGGCTTTCAATGATCTTCAGGCTTTCGACAGCGCAGTACTCTTCGAAATCTTTAATGGTGAGGAACCGGAGGTTGGGCGTGTCATACCAGTGGTAGGGCAAGGACTTTGTGACGGGCGTTTGGCCGCGGAAAAAGATCATGGTCCGGGCTTTCCAGTTCCCGAAATTGGGAAACCCGACGATCGCGCGCCGCCCGACCCGGAAGGTTTCCCGCAGGAGGAGCTCGACGTTGCGCACTTCCTGCAAGCTTTCATTCAGGATCACGTAGTCGAAGGCCTGATCGGGAAATCCCGTCAAACCTTTGTCGAGGTTGCTGTGCACGACGCTCAGCCCCTTGGCGACGCATTTGTAAATGGATTGTTCGTTCAGCTCGACCCCTTGGACCTTGGCCTTCTTTTCCTTTTGCAGGAGATCCATGAGCTCTCCGTCCCCGCAACCGAGATCGAGCACGCGCGCCCCTTCCGGAATGATTCGCGCGATGACCCGGTAATCCAGCCGGAGGATGTCGTTTTTCATCCGATGGCCCCTTTCGGGAGAGTCTCATACGTTTTTTCGAGGAAATGACGGATCAGATGCGTCTGCTCATCGATCTCCAAGAGAAAGGCGTCGTGGCCGTAGGTGGAAGCGATTTCGCAGTAGGTGGCGTCCACGTGGCGGCTGCGCAGAAATCGCACGATCTCCTCGGATTGATAGGCCGGGTAAAGCCAGTCCGACTGGAAAGCCAGCACCAAAAACCGCGCGTCGATCCGGCCCTTGGGAGGAATCAGCTTATCGCCGGACAGGTCGAAGTAATCCATGGCCTTCGTGATATAGAGGTAAGAGTTGGCGTCGAAGCGCCGCACGAAATTGTCGCCGCGGTATCTTAAATATCCTTCCACTTCAAAATCCGCCGTAAAGCTGAAGGTGTAGTCCGAGTTTTTGAGTTTCCTTGAAAATTTTTCTTCCATGGACTGATCGCTCATGTAGGTGATGTGGCCGACCATGCGGGCGACGGCCAGACCGCGCTCGGGCTGGCCCGTCGCGTAATAGTCGCCGTTCTTCCAGGCCGGGTCGGCCATGATCGCCTGACGTCCGACCTCGTCGAAAGCGATCTGCTGCGGCGAATGCTTCAGCGTGGTGGCGATGGGGATGGCGCTCGCCACGCGCTCCGGGTAGGAGGCGACCCATTGGAGGGCCTGCATGCCGCCCATGGACCCGCCCGCCACGCACAACAGTTTGTCGATCCCCAGATGATCGATCAGATGCCTTTGCGCCTCGATCATGTCCGCGATGGTGATCACTGGGAATTCCAGCGCATAGGACTTTCCCGTCGCAGGGTTCGGGGAGGACGGCCCTGTGCTTCCTTTGCAGCCGCCGAGGACGTTGGAGGCGATCACGAAGTAGCGGTCGGTGTCGAAGGCTTTGCCGGGGCCGATCATAGGGTCCCACCAGCCCACGGCGCCGGTCTCCGGTTGCACGCCCGCGGCATGAGCGTCGCCAGACAAGGCATGCAGGACCAGGATCGCGTTGGAGCGCTTGGCGTTCAGCGTCCCGTACGTTTCATAAGCGAGCGTCACCGGCCCCAGCGTCTGGCCTGATTCCAGGCGCAGAGCGCTGGAGCCTTCGGCGAACTGGAACGTGCTCGTTTCGACGCGCCCGAGGTCCATGCTCAGCCGACCGCTTTCTTGAGGGCCTGTTCGATGTCGGCGATAATGTCGTCGATATGCTCGATGCCGATCGACAACCGTATGAAGTCCGGCGTCACACCCGTCGCGAGCTGCTCTTCGGAGGAAAGCTGCTGGTGCGTGGTGCTGGCGGGATGGATGGCGAGCGTCTTGGCGTCGCCCACGTTGGCCAGGTGCGAGATGAGCTGGAGTGCGTCGATGAACTTTTTCCCCGCTTCTATGCCTCCCTTGATCCCGAACCCGATAATGGCCCCGGCGCCTTTAGGCAGATATTTCTGGGCGCGGGCCTTCTCGGGGCTTGAAGCCAGGCCCGGATAAGCCACCCAGCTGACTTTCGGATGTTTTTCCAGATACTGGGCCACCGCGAGAGCATTTTCAGCGTGACGCGGCAGGCGCAGGTGCAGCGTCTCCAGGCCCTGCAACAGCAGGAACGAGTTGAAGGGCGATATGGCCGGACCGATGTCGCGCAGGAGCGTCACGCGCGCCTTGATGATATAGGCGATGTTTCCGAGGGGCTTTAAGGCCTCCACGAAGTTGATGCCGTGGTAGCTGGGATCGGCGCCGGCGATGAGCGGGAATTTTCCGTTCGTCCAGTCGAACTTTCCCGAATCCACGATCAAACCGCCGATCGAGGTCCCGTGGCCGCCGATGAACTTCGTCGCGGAGTAGACGGTAATGTCCACCCCGTGATCAAAGGGGCGCAGGAGGTAGGGCGAGACCGTGTTGTCCAGCACGTAGGGGATGCCGTGCTGGTGCGCGATCTTCGAAATTCCCTCCAGATCGGCCACATCCAGCTTCGGGTTGCCGATCGATTCCCCGTAGATGGCCTTGGTCTTCGGGGTGATGGCCTTCTCCAGCGCGGCCAGATCGTTGGACTTGACGAATTTCACCTTCACGCCGAACTTCGGGAAGGTGTAGTGCAGGAGGTTGTAGGTTCCGCCGTAGAGGTTGTCTGCGGAAACGATCTCATCGCCCGCCTGGGCAATATTCAACAGCGCGATCGTGATGGCGGACTGGCCGCTCGCCACCGCCAGAGCGCCCACGCCGCCGTCCAGCGCCGCGACGCGCTTCTCGAGCACGTCGGTCGTCGGGTTCATGAGCCGCGTATAGATGTTTCCGAACTCTTTGAGCCCAAAGAGATTGGCGGCGTGCTCCGCGCTCTTAAATTGGTAAGAGGTGGTTTGATAAATGGGCACGGCCCGGGACCCCGTCGCCGGGTCCGGCTCCTGGCCCCCGTGAAGGGCGAGCGACTCCACTTTCAGCTGTGCATCGATCTTGCTCATGGCATTCTCCTTTGATTATCTCACAAAAAACAAAAACCCCGCCATTGCATCATTGGCGGGGGCCTCGTGAAACGGTCTGTAAAGTTAAGCGTCTAACTCACAGAGCGTAACAGCGCGCCCCGCCCGGGCATGCACATACACATGGCCATGGTCACTGAGGTCGCGATGTTCGTCGTCTGTAAGTTCATACTAGTGTTAATATATAAAATTGAGGGGTGGCGTGACAAGCCGATCGCCTTACGCTCCAACTTTGTATGATTTTTTAAGCAAAATGGATTGTCCTGTCTGCAAATATCCGAATCCGGCGGGCGCCACGCATTGCGGTATGTGCTATGAGGTGTTTAACCGGTCGGCCGCAGACGCCTACCTGCATGCGGTCAAACGCGAACACCTGGAATCACAGGAACTCCAGGCGCCTGCTGCCGCCACCCGCGGGATATTTGATCCGCTCCTGGATTTTCTCAAGAGCGTCGACTGGGCAGGTCTCGGAAAGTGGTTTCTTTCCTTATTTAGGAGATCTCGACCGGTTCTTCTGATCGGCGCGGGTTTGATCGTTTTCTGGGTGACGGTCAGTTTTTTATTCAGCCCCGCCCTGTGGTATCACCTCCTGGGCAAAAAATTGTCCTACGTCTTTCCGGCGGGCGAGTCGTCCGCGTTTATGGTCGGGATGACGGAAAAAATCCGGAGCTGGTCGGAGCGGGATGGGCGCCTCGACACGCCGCTGGAAGAATTCCAGGTGGAAGAACTGGGAAATGTTTTTTTTGAACCGGAAAAACTTGCCGTAAAAAATAAGGCGTTCGTGCGGCTGCGCGTCAAGGAATGGATTCAGATCGTTCACGACGCCAGCCAGCCTCCCAATAACGGCATCCCGTTAAGCCACACGATACCGCTCAGCCATCCTTCGCTGGCGGACGCCCGTCTGGTGTTCGACAGGAAAGGATTTTTGACGGAGCGGCGCGCGCCGGCGACCGTCCGGACCGGGAAAGTGATTCCATTTCTAACCCCGGCGTTTCCCGCGCACCGGTTACGCCGCGGTGAAATTTGGAGCGAACGCGTGGAATGGACGGATCTCTTCAACGACTGGAAAATTCGCTGGGCGGGGACGCTTCACTGGACCGTCGGCGAGCTGGAACCCTGCAGCGAAGGAAACTGCATCCGGTTGACATACCAGGCGGAGGTGCGGCCTCAGCTCTGGTCAGCTCCCGGATGGGCCAACAAGGCGGTCCGCCATATCGAACCGCAGGTCTCAACGGAAGGCGTGGCGCTTTTTGACGCCGCGCACAAGCGTCTGGCGTCCAATACGTTTTCCTACGACGGGATTTTGCATATTCCGATCCAGGACCTTGGGCGGATTCCGCGCGAGCTGCGCGTGGGCCGCCGCGTGAAAAAGGCTCCGGGCGACATCGTCATCCGCTTCGAAAACAAAATCGACCTCCATAAAAACTGACGAGCTCCGCTCGTCATCCCCGAGGTCGTAGTCGGGGATCCATGGGTCCCCCGCCAGTGGCCGCGGGGGATGACATTTCTTCTTCCGTCGAGAATTTGACAGGCCGCGCGGACGCTTTTATATGCTGTGCACTCGGTGGTCCCCGCGATTTTTCATCTCGCTGTCACAAACCTGCCGGCCGGCAGGCGGGCTTGACACACACTACATATAGATGTTTGATTACGGACGGACACCATACCTTGTATTGAAACCAAAAACTTGAGGTCCTCAAGTCATCGCCGGAGGGGTAGTATCCATGAGTGAAAATTGCCAGGGTCTTTCCGTCCAGAGTCGGCTTGTTTCGAACGGTCCCGTCGATCGTAAGTATATAGCCGGGACCGTCCCGACAATTGAGAACTCCACGGGAGGACGGGACGGCCGGGAAGCGTTTGACTCCCTTCAGTGGGACCAGCGCTCCTCTGTCATTCGCAACCCCGATGGCTCCGTCGTCTTCGAAATGAACCATATCCGGATCCCCAAAGGGTGGTCCCAGGTCGCGACCGACATCATCGCGCAAAAATATTTCCGTAAAGCGGGCGTGCCCATGCGCACGAAGAAAATCGCCGAAAAGGATGTGCCGGTGTGGCTGCAGCGCTCGGCGCCCGACGATGACGCGTTAAACGCTCTCCCCGCCGACAAGCGCTACGGGAGTGAAACCGACGCTCAGCAGGTGTTCCATCGCCTGGCCGGCTGCTGGACCTACTGGGGATGGAAGTATGGCTATTTCAAGACCGAAGCCGATGCGAAGCATTATTACGACGATATGAGCTTCATGCTCGCCAGCCAGATGGCGGCGCCGAATTCCCCGCAATGGTTTAATACGGGCCTCCATTGGTCCTACGGCATTGAAGGCCCGGCGCAGGGCCATTACTTTGTCGATCCCGCTTCCGGAGAAATGAAGCAGTCGGTCAACGCCTACGAGCATCCTCAGCCGCATGCCTGCTTCATTCAGTCGATTACCGATGATCTGGTGAACCCGGGCGGCATTATGGACCTCTGGGTCCGTGAAGCGCGCATCTTCAAATATGGATCCGGCACGGGTTCCAATTTCTCCGACATCCGCGGCTCCAGCGAACCCTTGTCGGGCGGCGGCAAATCCTCGGGTCTCATGTCTTTCCTTAAGATCGGCGACCGGGCGGCGGGCGCCATCAAATCGGGCGGCACGACGCGCCGCGCGGCCAAAATGGTGACCCTCGACCTCGACCATCCCGACATCGAAGAGTACATCAATTGGAAGGTGAAGGAAGAGCAAAAAGTGGCCGCCCTCGTCGCGGGCTCCAAGCTCTGCCGGAAACATTTAAACGAGATCATTAAGGCCGTCCATGCCTGGCCGGAAGTTTCCGAAAAGACTGATCGCAAGAAAAACACACGGCTCGCCGCCGCCGTGCGCGCCGCCAACGTGTCGATGATCCCGCAGAACTACATTGAGCGGGTGATCGAGCTCTCCAGCCAGGGCGTGACCGAAATCAAATTCGACGAATACAACACGGACTGGACCTCCGAAGCCTACCTTACGGTCTCCGGCCAGAACTCAAACAACTCCGTGCGCGTGCCAAACGCCTTCATGGAGGCGCTTCTCGCCGACGGCGAATGGCCGGTCTTCTGGCGCACCGAAAAGGCCAAAGCTGCGAAAGAGAATCGCGCACCCAAACCCTGGAAGACGATCAAGGCCAAAGAACTCTGGGACCAGATCTGTTATGCCGCCTGGGCGTGCGCCGATCCCGGCATCCAGTTTGACACGGTCATCAACGACTGGCACACCTGCCCGGCGGATGGCCGCATCAACGCTTCCAACCCCTGCAGCGAGTACATGTTTCTGGACGACACGGCCTGCAATCTGGCGTCCATCAACCTGATGAAGTTTTACGACACGGCGACAGGGCGCTTCGACATCGAGGCCTATCGCCATGCGATCCGCCTCTGGACGATCACGCTTGAGATCTCGGTCACGATGGCGCAGTTTCCCTCCGAATCCATTGCGCAGAAGTCCTACCTTTATAGGACGCTGGGGCTGGGTTATGCGAACCTGGGCGCGCTCCTCATGGTGCAGGGCATTCCTTACGACTCGGACAAAGGACGGGCCATCTGCGGCGCACTGACATCGGTCATGCACATGGGCGCCTATGCCACCTCGGCCGAGATGGCGGGTGCCATCGGGCCTTTCCCACGCTACGAGGTGAACAAAGAGGCCATGCTGCGGGTGATCCGCAACCACCGCCGCGCCGCCTGGCCGACGAAACGCGAGGACTATGAAAGCCTCTCGATCGCTCCTCAGCACATCCGGCCAGAGCATTGCCCGGAAGACCTTTTGAAGGCGGCCCGCGAGGATTCCGACCGGGCGCTCCAGATGGGAGAAAAATTCGGCTTCAGGAACGCCCAGGTGACAGTCATCGCTCCCACCGGGACGATCGGCCTCTCCATGGACTGCGACACGACGGGCATCGAGCCGGATTTCGCGCTCGTGAAATTCAAGAAGCTGGCCGGCGGCGGGTATCTGAAGATCATCAACCAGACGGTTCCCCCCGCCTTGAAGGCCCTTGGCTACACGACACTTCAGATCGACGACATCATCCGATACTGCAAAGGGGCGGGGACCTTGAAAGGCTGTCCGCACATCAATCCGGACACGCTCAAGGCCAAAGGGTTCACCGATGAAGTGATTGCGAAAGTCGAAGCGGCGCTTCCTCAGGCCTTTGAGATTGGGTTTGCCTACAATCAGTGGACGCTGGGCGAGCCGTTCTGCAAAGAGACGCTTAAGATCTCGGACGAACAGCTGAATGACTGGAACTTCTCGATCCTCAAGCACCTGGGCTTCTCGCAGGATGAGATCGCCATCGCCAACGAATACGTCTGCGGCACGATGACCCTGGAAGGAGCTCCGCATCTGAAAGCGGAGCATCTGCCGGTGTTCGACTGCGCCAATAAGTGCGGCTCGAAGGGCAAACGATACATCGCCCCGATGGCGCACTTGAAGATGATGGGGACGGCGCAGCCCTTCATCTCGGGGGCCATTTCCAAGACGATCAATCTCCCGCACGAGGCGACGCTTCGGGACATCAACGAAGCGTATGTCGAGTCCTGGCAGCTGATGCTCAAAGCCGTCGCGCTCTACCGCGATGGATCCAAGCTCAGCCAGCCGCTCAACACAACCTCGGATGCCGGCGCGGACACCGCCGTCACGATGGCGGACCTCCAGGAAGGTCCACTCAAGATCGCGGAAAAGATCATTCACCGCTATATCGCGCGCCGGCGCCGCCTGCCGTACCGCCGTTCCGGGTACACGCAGAAGGCCAAGATCGGCGGCCATACCATTTATCTCCGAACGGGGGAGTATGAAGAGGGGGCGCTCGGAGAAATTTTCATCGACATGCACAAGGAAGGGGCGGCGTTCCGAAGTCTGATGAACTGCTTCTCGATTGCCATCTCGCTCGGCCTCCAGCACGGGGTGCCTCTCGAAGAGTTTGTCGAAGCTTTCGTTTTCACACGCTTTGAGCCGAACGGCATGGTGCAGGGCAACCCTCAGATCAAGATGACGACCTCGATCATCGATTACATCTTCCGGGAACTCGCGATCAGCTATCTCGACCGCCAGGACCTCGCGCAGGTGTCGCTGGAGGACCTGCGGTCTTCAACCGTAGGAGATCCGGGCGTGCAGCAGCCGGACTTTGCCGAAGAAGAAGTGGTGTCGGAAAGAGTCCTGGATTCCAAAGATGTCCCCCAGATCTCGCCAACCCATGTGCCGAAATCGTCGCACTTGTCTAATGCGCAGCCCGTTTCACCGGAAACGCACGCCGTGCCGATTAAAAATCTGGCCCCAGTCTCCTCACAGGCGCCCGCCTCGGCTTCGCCGCAGGCGCAAACCGCTCCGGCGATCGGCTTTAAGCCTCATACGGCCCAGCCCTCAGCAACAGAAAAAGCCCGGCAAGCCAAACTCAAAGGCTACGAAGGCGATCCGTGCAGGGAATGTGGGCAATTTACAATGGTGAGGAATGGCACGTGCCTTAAGTGTGATACGTGCGGCACGACGTCGGGATGTTCCTGATCGCTTAAAACCCCTCTCCCCTTGTGGGAGAGGGTGCAGGGTGAGGGGTTCATCCCCGCCTTGTACGGCAACGAGGATTCAACCACAGCCCCTGAGCCGAAAGGTTTGGGGGTTTTATATTTGGGGCTAGAACAACAGACTGCGGCACACACAAAGGAGGCTACAATGAATTTCGTTAAATTTATGCAGTTCCCAATCGCACATCCGTTACGCTTTTTTTGGGTCGCTCTCGGGTTCAGCTTCATCTTTGGAATTAGAGGAATTGTCATCCAGCTTCGTAATGTCCCTAACGAGAACTCCGAGGCGAGACAGCACGGACTCCGTGGTTGGACTCGACGGCAAATGCTCTTCGTGCAGTGCTACCAAGATTTTATCTACAACTTGGCGGGCTCAATGGCTGGCTGGATTGCACTCTATCTGCTGACCTTTCGGTTAATGACTCCTGTCCCCGACAAAACGGGAACCCTTATTCCGGCCACACTGAATCTGCAGTCACTTGGCTTTGCGGATCTAACGCTGTCTATTTTTGCGCTTCTGGGCATTACTTGTAAATTGCCTCAGACAATAGAAGGCTTCATTAATTCCTTCGCGAGAATTGTTGAAGCTATTGCGGGAAAATTTGGTTCTAAATAGAGTCGGATGGCGGGATGGAGTTTCCCCTAGGCGCAAGGTTACGGAAGGTCTACGGAAGAACGGCATCACGCCCTCAGCGTAAATTCAGGCGATCAAGCGGGATAGGTCGCAAAAGTAGTGCCAGGTACTTCTTTCCGGCCCTCGAGAGATCGGGGGTTGTTTTTTTGTAATGGCGTGAATAAACAATCCCCCTTCTGCCTCTAAGCGTTGGGGGAACTTATGAATGCCTTGAAGAGAAGCTATAACCTGGTATATACTAGCTTATGAGGTTCGAGTGGGACGGCGGCAAAGCCGCCTTGAACCTCATTAAGCATGGAGTTTCATTTGACGAAGCAACCGCAGTCTTCGATGATCCTCATGCTCTCTATCAGGTGGATGCGACACACTCTGGAGTTGAACAACGATTTCATATTTTGGGACGTATATCCAACGGGAACATCGAGGTGGTTTATACACAGAGAGGAAATCGAGCCCGTTTGATCAGCGCAAGACGGGCCAGTCGTCACGAAAGGAGATTTTATGCGAGCGCGAAAGGATAAGAACATTGATTTCAGCGATAGTCCCGAATGGACCGCGGAGGATTTCAAACGAGCACGGCATTTTACCCCTGAAGAACGCGCGGAATTTCGGGCCGCCTATATCAATACTTTTGGGCACCCCCCACCCAAGCGCGGCCCTCTGCGTAAACATCCATCGGAGCGGTATGTGCCGACCTATATCAAGCTCCATCCGAAAATCATCCAGTGGGCTCGGCGCGAGGCCAAACGGCGCAGGCTGGGCTATCAAACCATCATCAACGAAGAGCTCCTTCGCCGTGCCGCTTAGCCTACAGACCCGGAGGAATTGATCATGATAAAAATTGCGAGTCTAGCGATGTTTAGTATTTCCTTGTTCTTGGCCGGGTGCGAGAGCAAAAAGGTAGCACAGGCGCCTGAACCGCCCGTTCAAAATGCCTTCACGGAATATGTGGATAGAGGCGTGACAGCCATGAACAAAGCGCAGGAAGTGACGGACAAGTCCAACGCGCAAACCCAGCAGTTGAATGCCCAGGCGCAGGCCGCCGCGGATACCCAGTGACCTGCTATGTTTTCACTATCCATCAAGCGCGTCGCGGCTGTTGGCATAGTTCTGGGCGCCGCTTTGATCCTCTGGAAAATGAGGAAAATGACCGAGAAGCCATACACCCCGGCTCCGTGGTTGGAGACGGCCAAGAAACTGCCTACTCCATCGCCAGTTCCTGCTGAGGTCTCCTCCAAAATTGCCGTAATAAAAAAATTAGTGCCTGTGAAGCCTTCTTCACGACCTGCGCCGGCCACAATGCCAGCCAAGCCTATTGCGCCTGTCGGTCAGGTCCCCCAAACAATAGTCCTTCCGCCAACCCAACCGCCTGCCGCGCCGTTGGAATGGCAAGGAAACGATACCTCCATCGAACACCCGGGGGAAGTGGTCATACGCAATGATCATCAATGGGTTCAATTCTGGGCTGAACATCGCCCCCATGAAGCGGCTCCAGAGGTGGATTTCACGCAGGCGATGGTCGTCGGCGTGTTTGCCGGTCCCCGCCCAGCCGATCAGTTCACGATCCGTATGGTCGACATTCGGACCCTCCCGGGCAGTTTAACGGTAGACTATCAAGAGAAGCTCCCGCCGCCCGGCACTTTCGCGGTCAACGTCACGGTGTACCCCTATCAATTTAAAGTCATCCCCCGAACGACTTTGCCGGTGAAATTCAACAAACTCGCCCCTATTAACCCAAATCGCTAAATTTCTCTTGCAGGTAGTTCCCCTCACGTCTAGACTTGCTCTAATGAGAAAGCCCCTGGAACCCCGGACCATCGCCGCGCTTTTTGGAATCGCGGCTGTCGTTCTTTCATGGGTCAGCCTGGCCTCCTTCTGGAGCACAAATCGGCTGGTGAGGTCATTTGAAGCGGACAATGGATCTCATCAAGTCCTCGATAAGCTGCAGCATATTGAAATGTTGATGGAAGCCGCCGAATCGGGGGTCCGCGGCTATGTGATCACAGGGGATGCTGGACAACTGGGCCCTTACCGGTACGCGAAGCTCGTGGTCCCCTTCGATATGAAACAGATCGAAGGACTTCTCTCGGCTCATCCGCAGCGGAAAGACACGTGGCACAAGCTAAACCGCCTTCTGTCCAATCATCTGGCCTATCTGACCGATACGGTTTCCTTGCGGCAATCACATGGCTCAGGCGCGGCCGCGAGCTGGATCGTCGATCAAGAGGACAAGGCCAAGCGCGATGCCATGGAACACTTGTTATCGGAGGTCCAGCAGGAGAAACGAACACAGCTCAGCCTTCTCCGCAACCAGGTGTCGGAGCATGAGTGGAAAACGAAAGCAGCTCTGCTTTTTGCAACCCTGGTCAGTTTTGGTCTTCTCGCCTGGGCGTTCAGCCTGCTGCAGCGTGTGGCCGGCGAACGCCGCTTTGCCCAGAGCGCGACGGAGCGTACCGAGACCTTCCTTCACTCGATCATCGAACGGATTCCCTACATGATTCTGGTCAAAGAGGCGGCGAATTTGCGCTTAACACTGGTCAATAAAGCCGCCGAAGAATGGCTCGGACGGTCCCGCGAAGAACTCCTGGACAGCAATGAATTCGATTTGCGCCCGCAAGACGCCGCATCGGCCGCCATCGAAAAGGACCGGGAGGTTCTGCGGGACGGGAAGCTGGCCGATATCGCTGAAGAGCCTCTGGTATTGCCGGGCCAGAAGGACCGCATCCTCCATACCCAGAAAATTCCCGTGCCGGATGCGGAGGGAAACCCCGCCTACCTGCTGACCATTTCCGAAGACATTACACGCAGGAAACAGACGGAGAAAATGCTGGAGCTCTCCCGGGATGCGGCCGTAGAATCCGCGCGCCTCAAATCCGAATTCATCCAGAACATGAGTCATGAAATCCGCACGCCGTTGAGCGTGGTTTCGGGAATGACCGCGTTGCTCCTCGGCACGTCGCTCACCCCCGAGCAGAAGCGCTTTGCGAGCATGGTTCAGCGCGCGGCGGACGGCCTTTCCAATTTGTCCAGGAGCATCCTGGATTTTTCCAAAATTGAAGCGGGCGCCTTTTCCCTCAACATTCAGGATATGGATATCCGGAGGATCGTCGAAGACGTGGTATCGATGCTCGGAGAGCAAGCGAAGGTCAAAGGGGTGAAACTGGTCAGCGTGATCTACAGCGATATCCCTCCGGTATTGCGGGGCGATCCGATCCGCTTACGACAAGTCCTGACCCAGTTGATCGACAATGCCGTCAAATTTACCGAGCACGGAGAGATCATCCTGCGGGTGACGGAAGCACGTCGGACGGAGTCCCAGGTCTGGCTGCACATCCGGATTTCCGATACCGGAATCGGCATGGCCAGGGAGACCCAAGCCCATCTCTTTGAAGCGTTCCGGCAGGGAGACGGTTCGCGTACCCGCAAATTCGGCGGGACGGGTCTTGGATTGGCGATTTCCCGGCGCATTCTGGAATTGATGGGCGGCGAGATCGGGTTTGAAAGCGCAGAAGGGCAGGGGTCGACCTTCTGGCTGACCGTCCCGTTCAATCGATCGACTGCCGCCGGAGCTCTCTCCCAGGACGTCCCGGCTCCCTGGATGCGCACCCGCGTTCTTGTGGTCGATGAGAATGAGACGGTCCGACAACTCGTCCAGGAGAATCTGCGGATCTGGGCGCTGGCGAGCGAAGCGGCGCCGAGCGGCGAGGCAGCGCTGGAACTTCTGCGCCGGGAACAAAAAGCGGGGCGCCCCTACTCGATCGTTATCCTGGACATGCATCTCCCCGATATGGATGGGGTCGTCTTTGCCCGGAAGATCCACATGGATCCGGCCCTCATCGGGACCCATCTGATCGTCATGACAAGCACCGAATCGTTTCCGGAATCGGCGGCGACGACGTTGGGATTTTCCGGATGGATCTCCAAGCCTCCGAAATTGGAGGAACTTCATGAGCGCCTGGCCTCGCTGATCGACTCTGATAAATCTCTTGATCAAAAGCCGGACTCCTGATATCCCTGTAGAGATATGAATCCGAAAGATAAACGCCGGGCACCGCGCAGCAGACATGATTCGGTCCTCGAAATCTACGATGAGGACGGCCATTTCATTACCGGAACCGGCCGGCTCATCAACTTTTCGAAGGTCGGGATATGCTTTTCCACCACGAAAGCCCTCACCATTGATGAGCGTCTGCGCGCACGGTTGCGGCTTCTGCGCGAGGGCATTCTCGAAGTGTCAGCCCATGTGGTGTGGGCGCGCAAAAAGCCGAACACCATCCTGTACGGCCTCGCCTTTGATTCTGTCCAGAAAATCCGGAGCTGAGATGGACCTGTGGACGTTCTGGCAGTCCGTGGCCGCTCTGCGCCGGGTTGAACTTGTCACGCTCATCGTAACGATGGTGGTTCCCCTCCTCGGAGGAACGATTCTTCTAAGCCTGCGCGGCCGGATTCGAACGCTGCTGGAGCGATCCAGTGAAACGCAGACCGCCTTCTATCACGACAATGTCAGTCATCAGGAGTACACCATTCAGGTTCTCCGGGATGAACTTCGTCAGGCGAAAAACGAATTGTCGACTATTAAATCGGTACATGCCCCCCGGCATATTACTTCGGCTCAGGAAGACCTCCTCATGGAAAAGCTCCGCGGGGTGAAAGCCGCTCCCGTCATTGTGAGCGCCTATGCGTTCGAAGAGGAGAGCGCTGACTACGCGGCGCAGATCGCCTCCGCCCTCCGGAAAGCGGGCTGGACGGTGACACTGAATAAGGCGTCCATGAATGATTTTAAAGGCATCAGCTTGGGAAAAGTGGCTCTCATGCACCAGCCTCTCTCCGGTCTGCACGAGCTCGCCCAAGCCTTCGCAGAAGCGCGCCTGGATCTCCGGCAACGAGATGTGAGTCTTGACACCATTGCCGGGCCGCTTCAAGATGGGGCTTTGCTTGTCATCGTCGGACGCCAATAAACCAGATTATGAAAACCTTCACTCAAAAAACGGTTCCTGTCCTCTTGATGCTGGCCGGGACTCTGATCCTTGTGGTCGGGCTCATCTATTATCTGGCGCCGATCACCCGTCTACGGCTTTATGGCGTGACGCTGGAGCAGCCCGTGGCCGCTTCCGGACCGGCCAATTTTCTAGTGGGCTGGCGCTCGCATGTGAAGAGCTGGACCGAATATAACGGCCGGCTCGACACGCCGATGGCCGACGATACCACGGATGAAACGAGCACGCTCTTCGTGGAACGTCTGCCCGGAACGCCCACGGAAAATATGATTCAGGTGAAGCCGAAAGAATGGATCCGCAGCGTCAAGAATGCCTCCGGATTTGCGAACCAGATTATTCCTCTCAATCACCCTTCCATTGCCACCGCCACGATCCTGCTCGACAAACAATGGACGCTTCTGGAACGACGCGAAGGAGCCGCCTGGCGTATCGGGCGTGCGTTGGAGTTTCTCATTCCTAAATTTCCCAAAGGCCCCGTGCGTCCGGGAAGCACCTGGAAAGAGCATCTCGAATGGACCGAAGTGACCAGCGATTGGAAACTCGGCTGGCAGGCCGATCTTCAGTGGGTCCTGAAGGGATTCGAGCCCTGCTATGGGGTTCCTTGCGCGCAGCTGGCCTACGACGCCACCTTGCAGCCGGTTCTTCTTCAGGAAGCTTCTTGGAGCAAGGGAGCCAGCCGGGATATTCATTTTGCCGGAACGGCGCATGGAGAAGCACTTTACAACACGACGCAAAAGTTTGTGATTTCGAACACGCTAACGTATTCGGGCAAAATAAAAATCCACATTCCTAACCTTGAAGAAGTGCCCGAGGAGCTGCGGGTGGGAGCCCCGCCGATCAACAGTGATGGAGACGTGGTCCTTCAGTTGGACGATAAAATCGATATCCGCTTACCTTGAGGCATTCCGCCACCACAACCAGACACCGCCCCCAAGCAGAATGATTCCGATTCCCAGAATCAACCCGACTTGAACAGACGGAATTTTCTGCGAAGCATCGCGAGAGACCCGCGCTCTCCGCCGGCGGGCTTCTTGAGCCTTATCCGCCCAGCGGCCCGCTTGCATCGAACTCGACGGCAATCCATAAAATCCATGCGCATAGGCGGCGGATAAAAGTCCCATCGCCGTCGGATCGCCATTGTCCGCCGCCTCGCGAATGATGCTTAAGGATATCTGATCACTGCCGCGTGAAGATTCTGCAGGCGGCATCGTGGGGGCCGGTGGCGCAGCCGGACTTGGAATGACCGCTGGAGCGCGGGCCGGTTCCGATGTTCCCTGAGATACATCCGGAGCGCCTTGGATGAGCTCTCCGGGAAGAGCAACATTCACGCCCGGCAAAGGTTCCGCCGCTCCGGGAGACGCTTGCTCGGGAGTCTCGCCAGATTCAGATGCCATTTTTTGCAAACCGGCAATCCCCCGGATATCCAGGGATTCCAGAACCTGCGAGAGGTCGCCGACGGGCGCCTGCTTACCTTCCCCGGCGCCAACATAGTAATCGAGACGCTTTGAAATCGAAACGAGGGTCTCATTGGCCGGTCGCAGTTCTCCCGGGGTCAGATCTCCCTTTTTATAGATTGCAAAAGCCGCCAGATTCCTCAGCAGTTCCGCTTTATCCGCGTCTTCGGGAACGCCGTTCCCATTGGCATACATCTTCGCCATGAGAAGCTGCGCGGCAGGATTGCCCATTTCGATCAGTGGCTTCAAATAAAGGACTGCCGAGGCAAAATCGCCCTTCTTATAGGCGTCGTAACCTTTCGCGAAATGCTCCTGCTCCGGAGGCAGTCTTGAACAGGACATCGTGATAAGGACCGCCAACAAGAAGGAAAGGCCGCAGATGGATTGCCGATTCACGGCCACTATGGTACAAAAAGGCGTGCTTTTCCTTCTTCTGGCTAGCCGGACCGAAAGGAGTCCTATCATGAAACGTTTTATGCCTTGCCTATTGATGGCCTGGATGTGCGCCGGGGCCAGCGCTCCTGTCGCCGCAAGCGACTATCCTTCGACGCCAAAAGCGCTGGTCGAGACTTATCTGCGTCTCGATGCCGAGGCGGCGGGCCTTTCGCCGTCAACCTGGCCCGAACTCGGCCAGTACACGAATTTTCCGCAAGCGCCAAAATGGGAGTCTTTTGTGGTGATCGATCGCTACGAGATCGGGAACGTCCTGGAAGGCCATACGCGCGCCCAGGTGCGGGTGACTTACCATCCGTTGGGGCAGTTTTCGGATAAATTCACTCCCGGAACGGCGTCGGAGTCCGTTATTTTTTATTTAAACAAGGTGCGGGATCAATGGAGAGTGGACACCCCGATCATGCCGCATGTATCCTTTGTAGTGATGAAAAAGCGTCTGGACGCGCGCAGCTCGGCCAATCCTAAAGAAAAAAAGGCGAATGACGCTTTCATTCAACAAATCGAGAGTGTTCGTTCAGCTATGAAATAATCGGGAGGCGCTTTTTTATGCCCAAGTGGAAACGCTGGTTGATTCTTCTGCTCCTGACAATCCTGGTTCTGCCGCCGATCATTTTCTCGGCTTGGGCCTGGGTTGCCCTGAAGTTCGTCTATGCCCGGGGAGAACGGGCCGGGTATGTTCAGAAAATATCGCAAAAAGGCTGGCTTTGCAAAACGTGGGAAGGCGAACTGGCCATGGTGAATCTTCCGGGCGCGATGCCGGAGATCTTTCACTTTACCGTGCGCAATCAGGCAGTCGCCCACCAGGTTGAGCGGCTGGTTGGGCAGCGTGTCAGCCTGACTTATGAACAACACAAAGGTGTTCCGGGTCCCTTCTTTGGAGATACCGAGTATTTCATCGTCCGGATCTCGTCCGTCGGATCATGACGAAACGACTCCTTTTCCTCGCTTTTCTCTCTATTCTTCCCAGGCTTGCTCGGGCCGACAAAATCATTATGAAAGACGGCAAAATCTATGAAGGCCACATCATGGGGGAGTCGCGAAATTCCCTCCTCATCAGCAATCCACCGTTAGATCCCACGCCCCGCTTCATCGCCCTGCGCGATGTGATGACGATCGTGCGCGAACGACGCCCTGAGGAAAAACCTTCTTCCGAAGAAGGACGTTTTGCCTCCATCAATGCGGGGATTAACGGGCAGGCTTATTCCTCCAGCGTCTTGCCCTTTTCTCCCGCGCCGGGACTTTATTTTGGCGGCGGATTTCGGGTGCACCCCGCCCTGGAGCTGGGCGGTGAGTTTGATTTCATTCCTTCTCTCACAGGCGTTTCCTTCGCCGTCAAAGATACAGACAGCGGAAAGACCCGAGGGTACGAGAATTTCTATGCCTACCACGGCGGGTTTCTCATGAAGATTTTCCCATTTTTCAGATATGAACGATGGCGAGCGGAGCCCTACCTGACGATGGGCTACCATTGGAGCCGCCTGATCCCCAAAGACAGCGGAGACGAACTGAAAGGCACGTCGCTTTTCGGAGGCGCAGGCCTGATGATTCCCTGGTGGAAGCCGCTGTACTGGGATTTCCGGTTCACTTATGATCACACCAATTATGATTCGATTCACTTTCTCGGAAGCGATGGCGGGCTGTCCGGCGTCACGCAAAACACTTACGAGCTTTCTGTTGGACTGTCCTATCGGTTTTTATGATTCTTAAGACGTCACCCCGGTGGAAACCGAGGTCCAGTCTACTCAAGATTCTCTGGATTCCGGCTTTCGCCGGAATGACGGCGTTAAGTACCTGGGCGGCGGATCAGACGGCCAGGGACCTCTGTCAGAAGAACTACGCCAGCTACAAGAACCGCCTCACGAAGAACCCTGCCGACGACGACGCCTGGACGGAGTTTCGCGTCTGCACCGCGGAATTGAAGCTCTGGGATGAAGCCATCCAGGTGGCGCTGACCGCACGTCAGAAGAACCGCGATCTGCCGCAGCCCTATCTCATTCTAGGGCTCGCGCAGATGCAGCAGAAAAATTACGAGCGTGCGGTGGAGCATTTTGACCAGAGCATTTCGCTCAAGTCGGAGCAGCCGCTGGCTTATTTCCAGATGGGAATGGCGTATTTGTTTCTGAACGAAGCGGGCAAAGCCGCGCAGGCCGCCGAACGGGCCGTCGAACTGGAGCCGACCAATTCCTCGCATCATCGCCAGCTTGCTTATGCCCAGCTTCTCCTGGGCGACTTGAGCGCCGCGGAGGTGTCGGCCAAAAAAGCCATTGAGCTGGACAAGGATGATCTGGCGGCCCATAAGATTCTCGCGAAAATTTATGCCAAGGAAAATAATAGCTCCGGCACGACGCAGGAATTGGCCCTGGTCAAAGAGGCGGAACAGAAGTATGCCGCCGCGCACCCCGAGTTAACCAAAAAACCCGAACCAGCACCCAAAGCTTTGGAAGAAGAGGAAGAAAAGAAATCAAAAAAACAGGAAGATTACGAAATCATCGGATCCATCATCGATCAATGGAACAGGATGAAGGGCGCCATCGGGGAAGGAAATATCGATCAGGCTCTGACCTATTATTCCGATTACCTGGACACCCGCGATCAATATCGGGACTCCTTCAACCGGATGGGGCTGCCACGTCTGGAGTCGGTTTTCTCCAGTTTTGGAGAACTCTATGACTGCGAGGTTGTTTTCGCCAGTGCCCATTGCAAATCCCTCGTCAAAAACGCCTCCGGAACCGTCGTCGTCACCAAAATCCGCTTCGAACGCAACCCCGACCCTGCGTGGCGCATCCGCTCCTTCTAAAAAGATAGAATAGCCTTAAGCCCGCAAGAGGAGGACCCGATGCTCAAAGAAGGTCAAGAGGCGCCGGATTTTACGCTCCAGGACGATCAAGGGAATTCCGTAAGCCTGGTGGATTTCGCGGGCCGGAAGTTCGTGCTTTATTTCTACCCGAAAGATGACACCCCTGGATGCACCGCCGAAGCCTGTGAGTTCCGGGATGAGTTCGCTGAATTTCGGACGCGCGGGATCGCCGTCGTGGGGGTCAGCGCGGACTCCCCGGAGTCCCATGCCAAATTCAAAGCCAAATACAATTTAAACTTCACTCTCCTCAGTGATCCGGACAAGAAAGTCCTCAAGGCCTACGGCGTCTGGAAGGAAAAGTCCATGTACGGCAAGAAGTATACGGGTGTGGAGCGGACCACCTTCATCATCGCGGACGGGCAAATCATGAAGATTTTTCCGCGGGTGAAAGTCAGCGGCCACGCCGACGACATATTAAAGACGTTCGGCCACCTGAAGACCTTCGCCCGTTCATAGGGACAGGCGCCGCAGGCGCAGAGCGTTGGCGATCACGGAGACCGAGCTCACGCTCATAGCCGCCGAAGCGATCATGGGACTCAAGAGAAGTCCGAAATGTGGATAGAGTACTCCCGCCGCCAACGGCACTCCCAGGATGTTATAGATAAAGGCAAAGAATAGATTTTCGCGAATATTCCAGACCGTCGCGCGGCTGATCAATCGAGCGCGCAAAATTCCCTCCAGATCGCCTTTGACCAGCGTGACCCCGGCGGATTCCATCGCAAGATCCGTTCCGGTCCCCATCGCGATCCCGACGTCCGCCTGGGCCAGGGCCGGTGAATCATTGATTCCGTCACCCGCCATGGCCACCCGGCGACCTTCCGCCTGAAGCGCCTTCACGAGCTCCGCTTTGCCGGAGGGAAGAAGATTGGAATGAACCTCGGTGACTCCGACACGTTCGGCCAACGATTTCGCTGTTTCTTCCCTGTCTCCGGTTGCCATGATCACACGCAACCCATCCGCTGCTAAACGTTTCAAGGTTGGCTCGGCTGACGTCTTGATGGGATCGGAGAACGTCATCCAGCCGGCAGGCTTGCCATCGATGGCGACACCAATAATGGCCAAAATCAAGTCGTCACCCCGACGAAAGTCGTCCCCCTTACAACCGGGGGACAGTCCCGTCCTATATCCTCGAAGGAATGGGACGGGGCCCAGTTCAGAATTGTTCTGGGTGCCGGCTTTCGCCGGTATGACGGCGTTTTCGCGAAGCGGCAGATCAATCTTCTTTTGCCTTAGAAAATCAACGCTCCCCACCAGGACATCGTGTCCTTCCACTTTTCCCTGAATCCCTTGTCCTGGCCTGTTCTCAAAATCCGATACCATCGCCGGCGCAATATGCCGTTCGACCGCCGCCTTAATCACAGCCGCCGCCAGCGGGTGTTCACTGGCCAGCTCAATCCCCGCCACTCGACGCAGAAGTTCTTCTTCGCTGGTCCCCGCCAGTGCACGAACGTCAAGGACGTGCGGTTTTCCTTCGGTCAAGGTCCCGGTCTTATCGATCACCAGGGTATCGATCTTCGCCAGAGTTTCGAGAGCTTCCGCATCACGAAAGAGGACTCCCGACCGGGCCGCACGGCCGGTCCCGACCATGATCGCCATCGGAGTCGCTAGACCAAGCGCGCAGGGACAGGCAATGATCAGAACAGCCACGGCATTTACCAGCGCATGCGGAAGATTCGGCGCGGGTCCCCAGACAAACCACACCGCAAAGGTGAGGAGAGCCGATAAAACGACCGAGGGAACAAACCAGGAAGAAACCTGGTCCGCCAGGCGTTGAATGGGCGCCCGGCTCCTCTGGGCCTGAGAGACCAAACTCACAATCTGGGCCAGAAGGGTCCCAGCACCGACGCGTTCTGCGCGGAGGACCAGACTGCCGGACCCATTGAGCGTTCCGCCCACCACGCGGTCGCCCATGACTTTCTCAGTCGGGAGAGGTTCTCCGGTGATCATGGATTCATCGACAGCACTCGCCCCTTCCGTGACAATCCCGTCTACCGCCACTTTCTCGCCGGGACGCACGCGGATCAAGTCCCCGATCTGGATGCTTTCCCGAGGGATATCGATGTCTTCCCCGCCGCGAATGGCGCGGGCAAAACCCGGCGCCAGCGCCAAGAGTTCCTTAAGTGCACTCGACGTTTTGGAGCGCGCCCGAAGCTCGAGCACCTGGCCGAGAAGGACCAGCGTCGTGATGACGGCGGCGGATTCGAAATAGAGCGGAAGGGCGGAAGAACGGAAGAAGGCCGCCAGGCTGTACAGATAAGCCGCGCCCGTCCCCAGCGCGATCAGGGTAAACATGTAGAGCGACCGATTCAGGATGGAACGCCACGCGCGCTGAAAAAACGACCATCCTCCTCCAAAAATGACGGGGGTGGTGAAAAGAAGCTCGGCCAGCGCGGTCGAGCGTGACGGATGCTCAGTGGTCATGGCCAGCGCCGCGACGGGGAGGGTGAGGATGGCGCTGACCCAGAACCGGCGCCTCATCGTCGTCAGTTCGGAAGCGGCGGGATCCTCCTGGGGTGCCGGCATTTCCGGTTCCAGCGTCATCCCGCATTTCGGACAAGTCCCCGGCCCTTTCTGACGGATCTCCGGGTCCATGGGACAGAAGTACGTAGGGGCAGGCCCCTGCGCCTGCCCGAAATGGGGATTTGATCCCATCGGATTGGATTTCAATTGCGGGCGGGCGCGGGGACCCGCCCCTACATTTTTCCCGTTGTTGACATGTCGCTCTGATTCCGTGACAAATTTCTCGCGGCAGCGAGGGTTGCAGAAGTAGCAAGTTACTCCTTTATGCACGGCGGATCCGCCCTTCGCCGTTGCCGGGTCGACGGACATCCCGCAGACCGGATCAGTCACTGGAGCCATGCCTTATGATACTACGCGAGCGTTTTGATCTGTTTCTGGATCTCACCCAGCCGCTGGCTCAGTTCCTTGACGCGCGACGGGCTCTGATGGGTTTCGAGGCGAGCCATTTCACTCAAAAGAAGAGATTCCGTTTCCTTCAACTGTCTTAAGACATCCTGCTTGCGTTTGGCTTCCTGTTCGCGGCGGTAGCGCGCCTGACGTTCCTCCGCTTCCAGGCGTTTTTGTTCTTTGGTTTTTCGGGGAGGTGTTTTGTCGTCATCCCGGGATCGTAGGGGCGGACCCCCGTGTCCGCCCGAGATTGCGGGCAGGCACAGGGGCCTGCCCCTACCGTGGAGATCCGTCGGGGTGACGGCCGCGGCATGATGCGCCGCTTCGATCCGCTCCTCGCTTCGGAACAGTTCCCCTTCTTCGCCTTCTTCCTGGGATTTTTTATGAAGGAAGTAGTCGTAGTCCCCCGGATACCAGGTCACTTTTCCGTTATTGACGTGAATGATGTGGCCGGCGAGCTGGCGGATGAAGTAAACGTCGTGACTGATAAAACAGATGGTGCCTTCAAATTTTTTGAGCGCCTCCAGCAGGACCTCCACGCTGGCCATGTCGAGGTGCGTCGTCGGTTCATCGAGCAGGAGCAGATTCGGAGGATCCAGCAGCAGCCGGGCCAAACCCAACCGGCTTTTTTCTCCGCCGCTTAAGACCTCCACTTTTTTGAATACCGCATCGCCCCGGAAGAGAAAGGAACCGAGCACGGTCCGGACCGTTTGTTCGGTATGGCTCCGCCGCGTATCGAGAGCTTCCTGCAGCACGGTGCGGCCTGCTTTGAACATCTCCGCTCGGTACTGGGAAGAATAGCCGACTTCCGTCTTATGACCGAGCCTGCGTTCCCCTTCCTGGAAAGGGATAGCGCCCGCCAACAGCTTAATGAGTGTCGATTTGCCCGCTCCATTCGGCCCCACCAGCGCGATTTTCTGACCGCGTTCGAGCGTCAAGTTCAGACCCTCGTAGACCCAGCGCTTCCCATCGTAAGATTGGCGGACGTTTTTGAGCGTGAGGACATTCTGGCCGCTGCGCGCCGGCTGCGGAAAGGAAAATCCCACCGTCGCCAGCGTTTCCGGGAGCGAAAGGCGCTCCATCTTCTCCAGATACTTGATCTTGGCCTGCGCACGGGAAGCCGTCGACGCTTTGGCCCGGAACTTATTGATAAAGTCTTCCAGCTCTTTGATTTCTTTCTGCTGGCGATGATAGGCGGAAATCAGATTCTCCTCTTCGCTCTTGCGTTGCGCAAGGTAGTCTTCGAAAGAGCCTGTATAGGTCTTCAGCTTTTGGTTGCGCACTTCGATGATCCGGTCGACGATATCATTGATGAATTCGCGGTCGTGGGAAATCAGGAAAATGGCGCCCCGATACTCCTGCAGGTAATTCTGGAACCAGAGCAGTGATTCAAGATCCAGATGGTTCGTGGGCTCGTCGAGCAGGAGGAGGTCCGGCTCATCCAGAAGGAGCCTAGCGATCGCCATCCGCATCTGCCAGCCGCCGGAAAGTTCGTTGATCGGACGATCAAAGTCCGCCTGGCGGAAGCCGAGCCCGATGAGGATTTTCTTGGCCTTGGCCGTCACCCCGGCGGGTCGCAGGGTCAGGTCCCCGTGTCCGCCCCTGCAGGTTTCGTCCAATACGGTCCCTCCCACCCATACAGCCGTCTCCTGCGGCAGATAGCCGAAGGTGAGGCCTGAACGCAGGCTGATCTCCCCCTCATCTGGTTCCTCGGTTCCCATGATGAGCTTAAAAAGCGTTGATTTCCCTGCGCCGTTCGGGCCGACGAGCGCAAAGCGTTCTCCCTGATTGATCTGGAGCGAGACCTCCTCAAACAGCGACTGATTCCCGAAAGATTTTGAAACGTTGCACAAAGTAATCACAGGCGAGAATTATACTTTACGCTTCCGTTCCGGCGTAGCGTCGCACGCCCTCACTTTTGTATCTTCGTAACAAGGTGAATCGAAGCGAACGAACGGTTCTGGCTGTGCTGGTCTTGTTGCTGCTTCTGGGGCTTCTCTTCTGGCGGCTGGGGTCGGGACGGCATTCAGGTTCGCCCACTCCGCCCGTTCCGATCAACGTCTCTTCATCAACCCTGCCGTCCCCATCGACCGGAACGGTAGTTCCTTCGATTTTGAAACCTCCTCCCTCCGGCGCGGCGAAATCCAAGCTGCCAGGAGCCAAATCGACGGTTTCAGCAACCACGTCGACGGGAGCGCCAGCGCCGCCGAAACTTGAACTCCATAAAGAGCTGATTCCAAAGAATATCGAGATCGTGCGCTGTTACTATGCCCAGGATGTGGTGCCGCCGGGCACCACGTTTGGATTCGACGTGAACGGCTCGGGGTTCACGAGCGAATTCGAAAAGATGATCCAATTGGAATCCGGCCATGAGCATGTTCGGATCAAGAACCTTCATCTGGTGACCCCCAACCAGATCCACGGGGACATGGTGGTGGGAGCCGAGGCCAAAACCGGATTTGTGTATCCTCGAGTGCTCATTCATCACCTTCCGGTCTTCAGCGCGCCGGAACCTTTCGCGAACGTCCGCAAAGGAGAAGTCCTGACGGTGTTTTTCACCAATATGGAGGAAAACGGCCGCGGTGGAAGTTTCCGGGTCATCACGAACCTGGACGACGCGCTGACCAAAACCTTCAGGGTCGACCCCAGCACCCCGGGCATTCAGATTTCCGATATCCAGTTCTCGCTGCCCTTTGTCGTCAACGGGCGCCTGCAGATCGGCCCGGGCGTTCCTCCGGGCGACCACGGCCTAGCCATTTCCATCGATGGAAAAGAAAAATACAAGCGCATCGGGATGATCCGGATCGTGCGCCCGAACATCGGGCAGACCGGCTTTATCCAGGGGCTCGTTGCCCAGGAAAAATTCCACCGGCCCGGCGATGAGGTTCAGATCTATGTGCAGGCGACCGGGTTGTCCGCTCAGGACGTTTCGAGCCTGGACGCGAAGGTGGATGAATTTGACCTCGGGACAGCGTCCTTTACCTATCTGTCCCCGATCCAGCTCCGGCTGACCTTTCAAAGTCCCGCCAAGACGCCTCCCGGCTCTTATGGCGTCCAGGTCATGAGCAAAACCGGTCAGGCGCTTTATCAGAAGAAAGATCTCTTTCAGATGGTCCCGGAAAACTGGGTCGCCGGCGTCCAGGTCACCCCTCCGGTGAAGGCCGGCGGAGCCAGTACGCTCAAAGTCCTGGGCCGTGACTTTTCAAATGAGTTTGCAGCAGACTTCCGTATCGACGTCGATGAACCCGGCATCACCCTCGGGCCGCTCGCGCGTATGGACCCTTCGACCCTGGCCGCGACGATTCATGTCAGCCCCGGTGTAGCCCCCGGCGATTACTGGCTGCATCTTTCCGCGCGGGGCCAGAAAATCACGCCGCCCTACGGAAGTATTATTAAAGTGGAAGCCGCCCAATAAATGCTTAAGGAGGACTTATGCGTACTCAACTTAAAACTGAAGCTGTCATAGGGTTTTTACTTCTTGTTTTGACAACTTTTGCTTATGCCGCCGATTTCAATATCGACCCTTACCATTCCAGCGTTTCCTTCCGGATTAAGCACATCATCGGCAAGGTGACGGGGCATTTCGATAAATTCTCCGGAACATTTTCCTATGACGCGGGCAAACCCCAGATCTGGACGGCCGCCGCCAGCATTGACGTCAACAGCATCAATACGGGCATTGAGAAGCGCGACAACCATCTCCGCTCGCCGGACTTCTTCGACGTTCAGAAATTCCCGACGCTTATCTTTAAGAGCACGAGTCTCACCGATGTGCAGGGTGACAAAGCCAAGCTCTACGGGGACCTGACCATGCATGGCGTGACCAAGCCAGTGGTGTTGGATCTCGAAGTCGCGGGCGCGGTGAAAGACCCCATGGGCCCGGGCACCAGGGCCGGCGCCACCGCGATCGGTCATGTAAACCGTCTGGATTACGGCATCGGGCCTTCCAGTGGACCATTGTCCGGTGCGGTCGGGACCGACGTAGAAATCACCATCGAAGTCGAAGGCGTCAGCAAGTAGAGAAGGGCGTCACCGCTTGAAGGCGAAATAGACGGCGGCGACAAGGCATGCGAAGGAAATCAGATAGGTCCACCGCCAGGTCTCGCGCAGAAACAAGAGCGCGAACCCCGTGAAAACGGTCAGCGTGATGACCTCCTGGATGATCTTCAGTTGGGTGACGGTAAATTGCCCGTAGCCCGAGCGGTTGGCGGGCACCATGAAGCAGTACTCGAAGAAGGCGATCCCCCAGCTTACGAGAATCGCCTTCCAGAGAGGCCAGGAAGGCTGTTTCAGATGGCCATACCAGGCGTAAGTCATGAATGAATTGGATATGAGCAAAAGCCAGACGGTCTTCATTCGCCCCAATCCTGTCTGGGAACCTGCCTGAGTGATTTCTTTTCTGATTGGTGATGTTTCGCCTGCAGCATTTTTTCCTTGGCGCGACGGGAGCGACGGCGCTTCTGGCGGCGGATTTTTTCCCGTTTCTGTTGTTCCTCTGTCTTTCTTCTCAGGACTTGGGCCTCATAGAGGCCGAGGAGACGCCGGCGGGCCAGATAGCGGTTGATGGCCTGGGAACGATCGTCCTGGCATTTCACCATCAAGCCCGTCGGACGGTGCACGAGCTGAACGCAGGTGGAGGTCTTGTTGACGTGCTGACCGCCGGCCCCGCCCGACCGGACGAAGGTTTCCTCAAGGTCCCGCTCGTAAATCCCTGACGCTTCCATCTTCCGGCGGAGGGCTTCTTCTTTAGAAGGGCTGACGCTCACTTCTTTCCGTTGGCCGGGAATTCGTTTTCCATGCCTTTGCGAATCTTACGGATCGCTTCTTCGGCGGCGCGTTTCAACCGCCCATCCAGATCGCCGGTCGTGTATTTCATCAGGGCTTCCGTGGCGCGCTCATCCGCAAAACTCCCCAACGTGCGAACCACCGCCAGCTGAACGAGAAGGTACTTATCGCTCAAAAGATCAATCAGAACGGGCTGGACATCGTCCCTCAACCGGCCGAGAAGCCCCAGCCGTCGAATAGCGGTCATCCTAGCGTTCGGGTGATGGCCATAGCGGCTGTACTCCTTCAGGATCGAAAAGGACTCGGAGAGCTGAAGGATGCCGATTGCATCCAGGGCGGCACAGCGCAAAATATCATTCCAAGAGTCTTTCTTCAAACAATCCTTGAAGAACCCCAAGAGCGAAGGATCCTTCATCTTCCCAAGAGTGCGAATGGCTTCCGCTTCGGCAAAATAACTTTTTTCTGAGGCGCAGCGAGACCTGACTTCCGCCAGGACACGGGGAGAGGCAAAAGACCCCAGCGCCTCATAAAGCGCTCGCCGGACCTTCGGATGTTCGATCTGACGGAGCCCTTCGAGAAGGGCTTCGAGGGCCGCCGTGGAATTGGTCTGACTTAACGCGCGCGCAATTTCACTCTGAGCTCCCCAGAATTTTTCCTGAAAGAGCGCCTGCCGAAGAGCCTGAACGGCGCTTGGACTTCCCAAGCGCCCAAGGGCTGCCGCCGCGTCGATCCGACCGAGGACGTGCGGATCTTCCGCGAGCTGAATGATCCACATGGGTTCGGGCTTAGTGAAATCCACGCGCTTCAGGAGGGTGTGTTCGGGATCAAAGAGCACCACTTCCGGCGCGGAGATCAACGCATAAGAAAACAGCTGCTCTTTTTTGTCGACCGTTTCCTGAAAGCGCTGCGATTTTCCGGCCACCAGCAAATCGATCGTCACCGGCAGAGTATAGAGCGGCGTCTCGTCATTGACCGCCTGCGTTTGAAGAATGCGGATAAAGACTTTCTTTTGTTTGGCGTCCCACCAAGTGCGCACTTTAAATTCAGGGTGGCCTCCTTTGAAAATCCACTGGTCAAAAAATGACCGCAAATTTCGTCCGGTGGCATCCTGAATGGCGTCAATGAGATTGACGGTTTCAACACCCTGCGCTCTATGACGCGTCAAATAAAGGTTCATCGATCGCCACCAGGCCTTTTCGCCCAGGAGCTTGCGGATCATGTGCAAAACGCAGGATCCCTTTTCGTACAGGTGCCGATCGAAAAGATCGTTGGTATTCTTATAAATCTTCGTCGAAAGAGGCCGGCGGTACCGCTCCTTATCTTCGTCAAAATAGGCTTCGGCGTTTCCCCGCAGCTCATACATGAACTCGTCATAACCCAAATCGTGTTCTTTAAAGAGCGCTTCGAAATAGGTGGCAAAACTTTCATTCAGCCAGGCATGAGACCAGTCCTTGCAGGTGACCAGATCTCCGAACCATTGATGGGCGAGTTCATGGGCCACCAGATGATCGCTTGAAAAATCGAGGTGCGCCCGCTCGTCATGAAGGGTCAGCGCCGTCTGCGTTGTGCAGGAAGTGTTTTCCATCCCTCCATAAATAAAATCGACCGCCGTCACCTGGGAATACTTCGCGTAAGCATAGGGAACGCCGAGTTTTCTGGAGAAGAAGTCAATCATCTTCGGCGTTTTGCCGAAAGCTCTCTTGGCGTCTTCTTCCCGTCCGGGAAGACAGTAGTAGAGGACTGGCACGCGCTGCCAGCGGTCCTTGATTTCGCTGAATTCCCCTACGGCCAAAGACACCAGGTAAAGGGGATGCGGGATGTTGTGTTTCCAGTGAAACGTGCGGGTTCTGCCCCGACGCTCGACGCGAAGAAGAGCCCCGTTTGAAATCGCGGTAAAACGCTCAGGGACCGTCACGATCATCTCCGTAGTGGCCCGTTCCTGGGGCGCATCATGGCAGGGAAACCAGTATCGGTTATATTCATCTTCGCCCTGCGTCCAGGCCTGAAGGGGCTTGCCTGGATAATGGCGATCCGGTCCGACAAAATGAAGGCCGAGTTTCGGCTCCGCGACCCGGTAATGGATGGCCACTTCTACGGAGGCGCCTCGGGGAACTGGTTGAGACCAGCGGATTTTAATCTGCCGTCCCGTATAATCAAATTTGAGCGCTTTTCCCCGGCTAAGAACTTTCAAATCCTTGAAATCCACCGCATCAAAAACCATCTCAGACGCGCGTTCGGCCATGGCGGTCAAACGAACGGTGCATAGCCCCTTCAGCGTTTTTCGCGCAAAATCCAGAGCGGCGACAAGACGAATATGCTTCGTGTCAAAGGTACGGTCCGGAGCGTAATGAGGCGTTGAGCCGGGATAGGAGAAACGGCCGTCTGCGTGGGCAACCGAATGAGACCGACATTCAAAAAGTTCGGACATTAGACGTTCATTCTATCAATTTCGAGATCATAAACCTCTTGCAAAAACAACACGAATCAGCTACATAAGGCTATGCGTTTGTGTAACGATATTCAAGACCGGCAATGGGTTTTGTTCACAATGTTCCTTGTCCTGCAGTGCGGCTCGGTGTGGTCCGCCGAAAAACCAATTACTCAGGAATACTGGCTCAAATCGACCGATGTTTCTTACATGACTCAGGCGCTGAATATCGTCATTCGGAATCCGACCGGGAAGCGCATCATGGGCGGCCAGGGGAAACATCTCGTCATCACCGATGCGGAAGAACAACAGAATCAGATCGCTGAAATTCTCCCGATCATGGATCAGCCCACCACTGAAACGAAACCCCATAGAATCGTCATGGAGATGGTCGGACGAGCCGGTGTTTACATGCATAACAATCAAAAAGCCGTCGTGCTGGCTCGAAAAAATGAGGCTCCGCCGGGAGCGCCGGTTCCCGCTCCTATCTTCGTTTCAGGCGTTAATTCCTACGACGCCTTCAAAAGCACTCGCAGCGTCTATGCGGCGGAAGACGCAAAATTGCTCAAACAACCTCGCCGCATTGTCGATGAGCCCGTCCTTCCTTTATTCTCAGATTTAATTCTTAAAGGGATCTTCGAGCCGGAAAAGGGAAAGCGCATCGCGCTGCTTTCTGCAGGCGGCATGCTCTATACGGCCCGCGATGGGGGTCTCTTTGAAAGCAATCGCTCTCGCTTGAAAGAGGTCACGTCTCAAGTCCTGACGGACCACGTGATTTTGGTCGGTCCCGATCGCATTCCAAGAAAAATCACATTTAAGTCCACCCTATGAGGAGCAAAGCCTTCATCCGGGGGTCTTCCGACGGCATGACGCTGATCGAGTTGCTTTTGACTATTACCATTCTGTGTATCCTGATGGCTGTCATTGGCGCGTCTTATGAAACCATCAAAGCGCGGATACGCTACTCTAGCGTGAAAGCCAATATGGATTCCATCGCTCAGGCAGGCTATATCGACTATACGAATAATCTTGGCGTCTGGGATTTTGCTCTGAACCCCTGGACGCCGCCACCGAGCATTATGGGGAACAATTTACTTAGGAGCTGGCCGCAAGCCCCTTGTCCCGGCTGGTATTTCAGCTGGGACAACGGTCAACCTTTCGGTCTCGATGTGGTCCGTGTCAGCGTTCGTAGAGCAGATGATTCGGCAGCCTTCAGCTACTGCGTCAACACCTACGGGGGCGGCAACTGCAATCAGGCCGACATATACAGCGGCGCGCCAACCGTTGAGATCAGCACAGCCGACATAAGCCATATCAACTGCAACGAATAATTATTGAGTCATCCGTCCTTTGGTAAAATCGGGGCATGAGTTTGCGGGAAGTCCCTGTGTCGGTATCCGCCCGTCTCTGGCAGGATTCCCCTTTTATGAAGGCCTGCCGCCGGGAAGCAACTCCTTTTACTCCCGTCTGGCTGATGCGCCAGGCCGGCCGCTACATGAAGGAATACCGGGACCTCCGCGACCGGAACAGTTTCCTCGACCTGTGCAAGGATTCGGATCTCGCCGCCGAGGTTACCGTCTATGCCGTCCAGCGGCTGGGAGTGGATGCCGCCATTCTCTTTTCCGATATCCTTGTTTTAGTCGAGCCGATGGGATTGATGCTTGAATATGCCAAAGGGGATGGGCCTGTCATCCATAATCCACTCCGGATGGCCGCGGATGTCTCCCGGTTATCCAGCGTCAAGGATGGGAGCGGACTGGAATTCGTCTATGACGCCATCCGGAAGACACGCAAAGACCTGCCCGGCCACATTCCCTTAATCGGATTCGCCGGAGCCCCCTTCACACTGGCGTCTTATATGATCGAAGGCAAGGGCTCGCGCCATTTTATCCATACAAAATCCATGATGTACACCGAACCGGACGCCTGGCACCGGCTGATGACAAAAATCATCCAGAGCCTCATCGGATATCTCAACGCACAGATCTCGGCCGGCGCGCAGGTGGTCCAGCTCTTTGACAGCTGGGTCGGCTGTCTATCCCCTCAGGATTATCAGAAATACGTTCTTCCTTACACTCGGCAGGTCATCCAAGGCATTCAGGAGGGAACACCAGTGATTTACTTCGGGACCGAGACGGCAACGCTCCTTGAATTGATGAAGGACACCGGATGCCACGTTCTGGGGGTTGACTGGCGCGTTGAGTTGGACGCCGCCTGGGCCAGGATCGGAGATGTCGCGATCCAAGGGAATCTGGACCCAGCGGTGCTGTTTGCGGAGACTCCGGAGATCCGCCGGCAGGTCAGGCGAATTCTGGATCAGGCCGCCGGCCGGCCCGGCCACATTTTTAATTTAGGTCATGGCGTTCTTCCCAATACACCGGTCGGCCATGTCAAAGCGCTGATAGACGCTGTCCATGAGTTGAGCGATAGATCTTTGAAATGAATCCATCCCCCGCCGTATTGTTCATTGGTTTTGGAGGACCAGATAAACGCGAAGATATCATGCCCTTTTTAGAACAGGTCATCCAGGGAAGCGGCATTCCGAGAGAACGTCTCGAAAAAGTGGCCCGTCACTATGAGGTCATCGGAGGGTTTTCCCTAATCAACAAAATAACCAGGAACCAGGCAGAAGCTCTCGAAAACGAACTCGCCGCCCAGGGATCCCCGATGAAAGTCTATCTGGGGCAACGGAACTGGCATCCGTTTCTGGAGGAAGCGCTCCAGCAGATAGTCAAAGACGGCGTTAAACGTCTGGTCGGCTTTCCCGCGGCTGCCCATCGTTGCGAAGCCAGCTGGGAACGGTACATTCATGCGGTCGAGCGGGCGAGGCAGCGAACGGGCGAAGAAACGCCGATGGTTGACTATGTGAGCCCGTGGTTTGACCATCCGCTGTTCATCGAAGCGATTACTGAACGGATCCATGAGGCTGGCACTCCGCGGACCGCTCCCTGGATTTTCACGGCGCACAGTGTTCCGACGCCGATGGCCGCTTCGTCCCGTTACGTTCAGGAATTGGAGCGGACCGCTGAACTTGTTGCCGAACGGCTCGGCCAGGCCCAATGGCGCCTGGCTTATTCCAGCCGCAGCGGTTGGCCTCAAGATCCCTGGCTTGGACCGAACGTTACCGACGCGATCCTTGACGAAGTCAGACGCGGCGTCCGGGAGGTTCTTTTGATCCCCATCGGTTTTATCGCCGATCACGTGGAAGTCCTTTATGATCTCGACGTTGAAGCGAAGGAAACCGCCGCCAAAGCCGGTATCCGGCTCTGGCGGGCCGAAACCGTCGGAGATCATCCGCTCTTCGTGCGAATGATGGCGGACGTCATCCAAAAGACCGCCGCCACACGCTGCGCGTGACCCCCCGCCGAATCATCATCGTCGGAGGTGGCATCTCAGGCCTTGCCGCCGCCTGGAGAATCCAGCAGTCCCTCCAGAAATCCGGCCAACCGTTTGATCTCCAGTTACTCGAAAGTTCCCCCCGTACCGGCGGGGCGCTCCAGAGCGTCGCGCGCGACGGCTTCCTCCTCGAGATGGGCTCCGATTGTTTTATCTCCGAAAAACCGCGCGGGGTCGGACTGTGCAAAGAGCTCGGGCTGGGAACCGACTTGATCGGGACTCGTCCGGACTACCGGCGAAGCTTTATCCTCAGAGGAGGCCGATTTTATCCCGTTCCGGAAGGTTTTTACTTGATGGGGCCGTCCCGCTACCGTCCGTTTTTAAAGAGCGGGCTCCTTAGCTGGCCGGGGAAGTTCCGAGTGATGATGGAACCTCTCATCCCGAGCCGGCCTCAGACGGATGAATCTCTCGCCTCCTTTGTGCGCCGACGCTTCGGGCAAGAGATGCTCGATTGGATGGCCCAGCCGCTGGTAGCGGGCATCTACGGGGCCAGCCCGGAATCCTTAAGCCTGCGGTCTACGTTCCCTCAGTTTTTAGAGTTGGAGAGGGTTTATGGGAGCATCGTTTTCGGTTTGAGGAAAAAACGGGGGGCGACGCGTTCGGCGAGCGGCGCGCGTTACAGCCTTTTTGTGACCTTGCGCCGTGGCGTTCAAACGCTCGCGGATACGCTTAGGGCAAAGTTGGGCGCCGGCATCGTCCGGACCGGAGCGCGCGTGAAGGAGGTCCGGCCGAAGGAAGGGGCATGGCAGGTCGTAAAATCCGACGGCGAAATCCTTCCTACAGAGGCCGTCTGCCTGGCGCTTCCCTCCTACGCTTCAGCGGATCTTTTACGCGCGGTCGATTCTGATCTCGCGAATGACCTTTCCGGCATCGCCTATGCTCCGGCCGCCACCATCCATTTTGCCTTTCGCGAGAGGGACGTGAGCCGCCCGTTGAACGGCGTGGGCTTTGTGGTCCCGCATAAAGAGGACAAGATCGTGCTCGGCTGCACTTTCGCTCAGAATAAGTTCGAAGGTCGCGCCCCTGAAGGATTCGTCCTTGTGCGGGCTTTTCTCGGAGGCATTCGGAGCGACACATGGATCGAGGATGAGGATCGTAATCTGACCAATAGAGTGTTTGCTGAACTGAAGGATTGGCTAGGGATCTCCAGCCAGCCGCTCTTCACGCACCTTGAGCGTTATGAGCGGGCGCTTCCTCAGTATGCCGTGGGCCATCTTCAGCGGATCTTACGGATCGAGGAGCGGATTCTGCGGTACAAGGGACTGTCGTTAGCGGGAAATTGGAGTTATGGGATCGGGATCCCCGACTGCATCGAGTCCGGCGAGCGCGCGGCCGAGGCTCTCCTTACCTATTTAGAACGTCCAGCACCTGCCCTTTCGTAAGGAACTCGGACAGCGTCATCGGCGGCTTCCCGGGCTCATAAAAAGCGTAAAAAGGGATCCCCGAGCGGCCGAACTTCGCCAGATATTGCCGGATGGTCTCATCTCGCCTGGTCCAATCAGCCCGCATCACGATTACGTTTTTCTTTTGAAGAATGGCTTTCACGTCCCCCGATCTCAGGACGAACCGTTCGTTGTATTTGCAGGTGACGCACCAATCGGCGGTTACATCCACCAAGACCGGTCTGCCTTCGGCCAGAAGCGTCTGAATTCTCGATTCATCAAAAGGCTCCTGCGGCGTTGACCGGACTTGCTGAAGGAATACCCAAACGAGCCAGACCGCTGTTCCCGCCAGGAGGACCCCTAAGAACATTTTGAGGCGCACCATCCAAAAGCCCGGTCTCGGCAGCCAGCCTAGGCTCATGGGGAAAACCGCAAGAATTAAATAAGGAAGCGCCATGCCGATTCCGGCCACTGCAAAAGCCGCCATGACCGTAACGGGCGGCTGGGTGAGGGCGAACCCCATGGCCGTGCCCAAGAATGGCGCCGAGCAGGGAGTGGCCAGGAGCGTCGCAAAAAGTCCAGACACGAAGTGCGAGTATGGACTTTCCCCTTGCCCATATGTGATCGCAAAATGACCGAAGATCCTCGGCATTCCGATTTCAAAAACACCCCAGAGATTGAGCGCGAAGAGAAACACCACGACCGCCAGGAACATCACAAAGACCGGATTTTGAAACTGGATTCCCCATCCCACTGCGCGTCCGCCTTCTTTGGCGGAAACGGCGAGCGCTCCAAGCCCCAGGAAGGACGCGACGATTCCCGCCGCGCTTAAGATGGAGTTTCGCGCGATAAGAGAATGCTCATGGCCCGACTGTTTCATGAGACCCAGGAGTTTGATGGAAAGAACCGGCAGAACGCAGGGCATCACGTTTAAAATAATCCCGCCGCAAAAGGCCAAAAAGAGAAGCGTATAGATGGAAAGAAACCGGGATGGGGCCGACGCTTCGGGAACCGGCAAAGGATTCTTGATGACGACAGGGGCCGCGCGCCGAAGTTCGTCATCGGTCTTCCCTGAGGGAACCAGGGCCAGAAACCGATCGATCAGCTTTGCAGGCTCCGGGTCTGTCTGCAGCTTTCCGACGGGTAAATCGAGAGAGAACGCGTACTTGTAAGGCACACAGGCTGTGTTGCAGGTGAGGTACGAGATCGCGGCCGCGATATGAACGGATTGGCCTTTCGGTTCCAATTGCGCCTGGACCGGATAGACGATTTCCCCCTCGTACCCGTATTCAGAGATGTTCCCCGGGAATACGAAGCGCGTGGGCGCCGGCCACATCAGCGTCGGGCCCTTGAGCCCTTCCGAGCCTTCCCACTTGACGCTGGGGGGATAGCCCGCATCGCCCGGGATTTTCCAGTAGACATACCAGCCTGGGGCCGTCTTGAAATGGAATCCGAGGAGGATCTTCCCTTGCGGTGGAACGCTTTCGGCCGCGGCGATCAGACGAACTTGCCCGTTGGGATTGACCATCCAGTCGGTGGCGGCAGCGTGCAGAACACCGGGGATGCACAAGAGGCTTATGAGGAAAAGGCAGAGCGGCCAAGCTCCGGGACTAGGATTCGAACCTAGACGAAGAGATTCAGAGTCTCTCATCCTACCATTAGATGATCCCGGAGCGCGGCCGCCCCATCAGGGTTTGATGATCTCCGGGCCTTTGGAGGCGCCGGAGGGAATGATTATATCAGGGCCTTTGGAGGCGTTCGGTGCCGCTTCTGTTTTACGGACTTCGTCAGCAAAATTCAATTCCAGATCAGCCACGGTATTATCGAGGAGCTCCTGTTCTTTCACGCTTAAATTGCCCTCGGTTTTCTCCTGGATCATCCGCAGGAATTCAATGGACATCCGCGCTTGTTCGACATCCCTCTCAATTTTTTGGGTGGCCGGATTGGGCACCTTGCCCAGCTGTGCCCACGCCGCCGTCGCCAAAGACATCACCAGAGACAAGAACCGGTAATCCGCTTCGCCGGACATTTGAATTTTTTCGTCAACCATATTTCCTCCCCGCCCCTACAATATCTCTTGCGCCCGTTTGATTCTCGCGAGAGTCCGTTCTTTACCCAAAAATTCGACCATGTGCCAGAGGCTCGGCCCCTCAGTCCGTCCTGAAACCGCCACGCGCAGCGGGTGGAAAACAGCGCCGTTCTTGACACCTTTGTCTTTGGCGAGCGTCTTACAGAGGGCCTCAATCCCGGAAAGGTCAAACGGATTGAGCGCCGAGAGGCGTTTAGCCAGTTCCTCCAGAATGCCGGCCGCGCCATCGGCGCGCAGGACTTTATTGACGGCCTCTTCGCGATACTCATATTCATCCCAGAGCAGAAAATCGGTCAGCTTCGGCACGTCCGTCAAAAGCTTTACTTTCTCAAGCTCGAGCGCGACCGCCTGCTCGTAGGTTTTCGCGGGGATCGTCGCGATGTCCTTTCCCTGAAAAAACGGTTTGGCCAGCGCCGCCAGCGCGGCCGGAGGGGTCTTGCGGATATACTCGCCGTTCATCCAGACCAGCTTCACGGGATCAAACGTCGCGGAGCTTTTGCTGCAGCGCTCGAGGGCAAATTTCTCGATCATCTCGGCCTGAGTAAAGATCTGTTGGCTGTCCTCGGTCCCCCATCCCAGGAGCGCCAGGTAATTCAGAAGCACCTCAGGAAGATAGCCGGCGTCGCGGTATTCGGTCACCGAGGTCGCGCCGTGGCGCTTGGACAGGCGCGACCCGTCCGATCCGAGGATCATCGCCAGGTGCGCGAACTCGGGCGGCTTCCAGCCGAGCGCCTCATAGACCAGGATCTGCCGCGGAGTGTTGGAGAGATGATCGTCTCCCCGGATCACGTGGCTGATCGCCATCTGATGGTCATCCACGACACAGGCGAAATTGTACGTCGGGACTCCCGATGTCTTCAAAACCACGAAATCTTCGAGCAACGCATTCTCAAAATCTAAGGATCCCCGCACAAGGTCTGTAAAGCGGGTATGCCCGTCCTGCGGAGTCTTGAAGCGGATGGATTTTTTGCGTCCCTCGGCTTCCCGGGCTCGGCGATCTTCCGTGCTCAGGTTTCGGCATCGTCCATCGTATTTCGGCGGACGCTTGGCGAGAAGAGCCAGTTCCCGCATTTTTTCGACTTCTTCGGGGGTGCAGTAACAGGGATAGGCCATACCCTTCTTAATCAGTTCGTCGCAAGCTGATTGATACATGTTCAGTCTTTGCATCTGAAAGTAGGGGCCATAGTTCCCGATAGTGCTTTTGCCGTCGGAAGCAGGTCCTTCATCCCAGTCAAGCCCGAGCCATTTCATGGATTCCAAGATGCCATTGACCGATTCATCCGTCGAACGGACTTCATCGGTGTCCTCGATGCGCAGGATAAAAGTCCCCTTGTGATGGCGGGCAAAAAGCCAGTTAAACAGCGCCGTCCGGGCCCCTCCGATGTGGAGATATCCCGTCGGCGACGGCGCAAACCGCACGCGGATGGATGGATTGGTAACGGACATGTGCCTATTGTATCAGAGGGCGTGCGCCGCACGCCCTGTCAGGCCAATAATCCCCAGGTGTGCAACAGGTCGCCTTCGTGGCGCCAGCGGTTACCGATGTCGGTGCGGTAGAACATGTTCGGGATGATGATCGTTTTGACCCGGGCGTAGGCCTCCCGGTGCGCTTCTTCCATGGTCGGCCCGGAACCGGTGATGACCAGCGCATATCCGTCCCGGCCGGTGATTTTCCAATCGCCTTCCTCCAGTTTGACGTCTCCCAGATGGACGCCTTCCATCGCCGGCTTGGTGAAGATGATGACGGCGTCTTCCGAAAATTTTCGGAACGTGTCCAGATCGGCAAAAGGCCAGGGCGGTAACGCGATCACGACTCCGACCTGAAAACCTTTCTGCGTTTTTAACGTGTAAGGTTTTTTCGTCGCCAGCGCGTACAGGAATTCCACCCAGGGATTCTGGATTCCTTCCATCTGAATGCTGACGGTCGGATAACCGAAGCGCGGCGTGACTTCCAGCGGGAAGACTGCGCGTGAGGTCGCAATGCAGTTGATGTCAAAATAACCGACGTATCCGGCCTCCGTCAGGCGCGATTTCATTTTTTCCAATGTTTCCCGGTAAAGCTTGTTCGGGCCGGTCCAGAACATGCTGGTGCCCATTTCCCCCGTGGAAGGGCCGATCTCGCCGGCGAAGAGCCGCTTATGCTCAAAATTAATGCAGACGGGCATGATGAAATCCTGACCATTGAAATAACCGCCCACGGCGACTTCAATCCCGGTCACATGCCTTTGAATCTGCAGGCGGCGCACTTTCGTGGACCAGCCTTTCTTATACCGCTCCAGGATCGCGACCACATCTTTCCCGTCTTCTTCGCGGCCCACAAACGAGAGGACCTTGTCATTCTGCGCCTTGCCGGAGGGTTTGACGACGTAGCGGGCGGGAGTTTTCTCCACGAACTTGATCGCTTCCTCAAAGGATTCGAACTCCCACGAGTCGGGAATGATGAGGCCCGCCGCTTTCATTTCCTGAGCGCCGAAATCCCGGTCAAGCTCCAAGCGGTCTGTATAGCCGCTGCCTCCGACGACGGCTTTCCCTTCTTTGCGGAGCCGGTCGGCGAGGGCGCCGAATCCGATATCATCGATGACGATCAGGTCGGCCCAGTCCTTGTGCGGTTCCCACTCATCAACCTTTTCGAGGAAGCCATCATAGAGGATACGGTCGGCCTTGGACTGGACGTACCATTTGACGCTGCAGCCTTCCTGCTTCAGGCGCCACGCGAGATCCCCCGCGCAGGCTTCAAAGGAGAGAAAAAGAATATTCTTTGGCTTACTGTTGCCGTTCGTCATGCTTGTTCCTATTTATATAGGCAAAAAGTCCAAAATTGCCATAGATATTTATCACCTATTGAAAGCTTTCATTAAATAGGATACAACTTCACTCGCGGGCGCACAGCGGGGCGCCCCTACAATCCTCAATAAGGAGATCGCCATGGCCAACGATAAATTTTCAATCAAGGAAGCTCTGAGTTACGGGTGGGAAACCTTCAAAGCCAATGTTCCGTTTTTTATCGGATTCATGGTCGTGATGGGCCTGTTGACGATTGTCCCCGATTACATCGCGGAGAAGATTTTTGAGCCCAAAAGCGTCGGCCTGATCATGGTTAAAGTGGTGCTGAGGCTAATCGGGTTGGTCCTTGGAATGGCCTCCACCCGAATTTCTCTCGATATCCACGATTCCGGCCAGCCGGACCTTTCCAGGGTCGCGACCATCGTTCCGCAAATTCCATCCTATCTGATCAGCAAAATTCTTTACGGCCTGATCGTTCTGGTGGGGCTGGTGCTCCTGATCGTCCCGGGGATTATTGTGGCCTACATGTTTCTGTATGTCGGCTACCTCGTCATTGACCGGGGACTGGGGCCCGTCGCCGCGCTGGGGGAAAGCCGCGTTGTGACGGACGGCTACAAGATGGATCTCTTTCTCTTCAGTCTTGTCGTCGCTCTGGTCAATATCATCGGGGTTGTCTGCCTCTTCGTGGGACTCTTTGTGACGATCCCCGTAACGCTCATGGCTTCCGCCTATGTGTACCGGCGGTTGAGCCCGGCGGAGTCGGTCGCCGAAGCGGCCTAACAGCACCAGTTTCTTTCTCTTCTCGCTCATTTTCCGCCAGAGTGCGTTCTGGAGACGGTTCGCAGCCGCTATTCTAGTCGCTAGGATGCTAGAATAATCCGAATGAAAGAAAAAATCCGTGCTGGCTTGATGACGTTGACCGCCCTGCTTATTCTGGCAACCCCCCTGACTTTCGCGAAGGTTAAAGTCTCCAAGCTGGCGAAGAAGCTCCTTTACGGGGATGAAGCGACCCGGATGGAAGCTGTGAAGGCCTTTAACAAGCTGCCGGCGGATGAGCAGTACAAGCTGGTCCCCGATTTTATGGTCGCTTTGACAGACGATGATCCGCAAGTCCGAAAGATCGCCTCCCGCATTCTTAAAGTGCTGGGCGTCAAAACCGAAGCCCAGATCCCGGATGCCAAAAAAGAAATGCCGGCGCCCAAAGAGCTGATGACGCCTCCTCCAAAACCGGCCGGCGGGGGACAGTGGACCGATCTGGAAAATATGCGCCAAGGGCAATCGAACCACTATGACGATTTAAAACAACAGATCGAGCAGGAAAAGAAAGGCCAGGTCACGTTGGACGCGACGGAGCTCCGCTCCGAGTCGGATTCCTACACCACTCCTCTGTCGACGGTCATCCAATCGCTCAAAGACCCGGACCCCTGGGTGCGGGCTCAAGCCGCCCGCCGGCTGGCGCTGGTTCATCCCGCGCCCGTTCAAACGATCCCGACCCTCATCCATATGCTCGATGATAAAGATCCGGAGTCCCGGCGGGCGGCCGCGGCCGCTCTCGGATCTTTCGGCCCTCTCGCCAGGGAAGCCGTTCCCGCCCTGAGCAAAACGCTTGCCGATCCCGATAACAGCGTCAGCCAGATCGCCGCGGAAGCCCTCAAGCAGATCCAGCAGCCCTGATGACCCGACGGGAATTCGAGCGGTTCCTCCGAGACAGAATCCTTATTTTCGATGGAGCGACTGGGACCAACCTTCAGCTTCATCACCCAACCGTCGACGACTATGCGGGGAAAGAAGGATGCACCGAAATTCTTCTGGACACGCACCCGGAATGGATCGAAGATCTCCATGCCTCCTTCTTTAAGGCCGGTTGCCATGCCGTGGAAACAAATTCTTTCGGAGCCAACCGGATTGTCCTGGGCGAATACGGAATCGCCGATCGCGCCTATGAGCTGAACATCAAAGCGGCGAAACTGGCTAAAAAGGTGGCCAAACAATTCTCGACAAAAGACATGCCGCGTTTTGTCGCCGGCTCCATCGGTCCCGGGACGAAGCTGCCATCGCTGGGCCATACCACTTTTGACATCCTTCGTCAAAACTATGCCGAGCAGGCAAGCGGACTTGTCGACGGCGGAGCCGACCTCCTCCTCATCGAGACCTGCCAGGACCTCCTGCAGGCCAAGGCTGCGATCGTCGGGTCCCTGGAGGCTCTCGCCAAAGCGAAAAAAGATGTCCCGGTCATGGTTCAGGTCACGGTCGAGTCGACCGGGACCCTGCTCCTAGGAACAGAAATGGCCGCGGCCATTACCGCGTTCGAACCCTTCCCCATCGCCTCTCTCGGCATGAACTGCGCGACCGGACCCCAGGAAATGTCCGAGCATGTACGGACGCTCTCCCAGCAATGGCCGCGCTTCATCTCGATCCTTCCCAACGCGGGACTGCCCGAAAACGTCGGCGGATGCGCAGTGTATAGACTGACGCCGGATCAACTGGCCGCGCATCTCAAGGATTTCGTGATCCGCTACGGCGTTAATATGGTCGGCGGCTGCTGCGGAACGACTCCCGCTCATCTGAAAGCGGTGGTGGAAGCTGTTCGCTCGCTCGCTCCCCCGTCCCGCCGCCCCGTCTGCCCGCCGGCCGCCTCCAGCCTGTACATCCAGGTGCCTTTTGCCCAGGAGCCGAAGCCGCTCATCATCGGCGAACGCACCAACGCCAACGGCTCGAAGAAATTTCGCGATCTTCTGGCCAAAGGGGATTACGACGCGCTCACGGAAATGGGCAAGGAAGAAGTGAATGAAAGCGCCCACGTGCTGGACCTCTGTACCGCCTATGTCGGCCGTAATGAATCCAAAGACATGATCGAATGCGTCAACCGCATGGCCCTTCAGGTGCGGATTCCCCTCATGATCGATTCGACCGAAGCCCCGGTGATTGAAGAAGCCTTGAAGCGCGCCGGCGGGCGCTGCGTGATCAATTCGATCAACCTCGAAGACGGCGAAGAGCGCATGTCCAAGATCTGCCCAATGGCCAGAACCTATGGCGCGGCGCTCGTCGCGCTGACGATCGATGAAAAAGGAATGGCCAAAACGCGGCAGGATAAACTGCGGATCGCCAAACGCATTCATGATCTCGCCATCCGGAAGTTCGGCCTCCGGCCGAAGGACCTGATGTTCGATGCGCTGACCTTTACCCTGGGCTCAGGGGATAAGGAGTTCCGAAAGGCGGGGATCGAGACCCTTGAAGCGATACGGCTCATCAAAAACGAATTGCCTGGCGTCTTCACGGTTCTCGGAGTTTCGAATATTTCCTTCGGCTTGGCGCCCCAGGCGCGGCAAGTCCTCAATTCCGTTTTTTTGCATTACGCCATTGAAGCTGGCTTGGATGCCGCCATTGTGAACGCGAAGAAGATTTTGCCGCTCTTTAAAATCGACGAAAAGGGACGCGAACTCGCCCGTCAGCTGATTTTTGACGAACGCAAGGAAGGCTTTGACCCTCTGACCGCCTTGATGGCGCACTACGAGCAGGCGAAGGAAATCGCGGCGCGCGCGCAGAAAGAAGAACCCAAGACGGTCGAGGAAAAACTCAAAGCCCGTATTATTGACGGCAACAAACAGGGAATTGAACCGCTCCTGGACGAAGCGATGAAAACGCGCGGACCGCTGGACATCATTAACACGATCCTGCTGGACGGCATGCGCGTGGTGGGCGACCTTTTTGGCTCGGGGCAGATGCAGCTGCCCTTTGTGCTACAATCGGCGGAAACCATGAAGACGGCCGTCCGTTATCTCGAGCCCTTCATGCCGAAATCCGACCTCGGACAGCACAAAGGAAAGATGGTGCTGGCCACCGTCAAAGGCGACGTCCATGACATCGGAAAGAACCTTGTCGACATCATCCTCACGAACAACGGCTATAAGGTCGTCAATCTGGGGATCAAGATGCCGATTGACGATATTTTGAAGGCCGCGGAAAAGGAAAAGGCCGACGCGATCGGGATGTCGGGGCTTCTCGTCAAGTCGACCGCCGTCATGAAGGAAAATCTGGAGGAGATGAATCGGCGCGGCGTGAAGATGCCGGTCATCCTGGGCGGAGCGGCGCTCACCCGGCGTTTTGTCGAAGAAGACCTGCGCAGCCTCTATAACGGTTATGTGTATTACGGCCAGGACGCCTTTTCAGGCCTGCGCATCATGGAGGAGCTGACCAATCCCGCCACGGAAAAAAAGCTCACGCTCTATGAAACGCGCGGCGGCTCAGGACACACCGAGAGACCGGGAGATGGAGTGAAAGAGGGAGGGCCTTCCGTGCCTATCGCTCTCTCGCCCGCTCCCTCTATCCCTCACCCGCCTTTCTGGGGTAGCCGCGTGGCGCGCGGCATTGCTTTGAAGGATGTGTTTAACTACATCAATGAAACCGCGCTTTTGAAAGTTCGATGGGGCTTCTCGCGCGGGAAAACGACGACGGAGGAGTACCAGAAGCTCCTCGACGAAAAGGTCCAGCCGCTTTTCCAAAAATGGAAGGACCATTGCCTCAAGCAGCCGCTTTTGGTCCCGCAGGTGGTCTACGGTTACTTCCCCTGCCAGTCCGAGGGAGATCAGCTGATTATTTATCGGGAAGATCAGAAGACGGAATGGGTGCGATTTTTGTTCCCGCGCCAGAAAGAACCGCCGCAGCGCTGCATCTCGGACTTTTTCCTGCCGAAAAAATCAGGCCGGATGGATGTGTTCGGGTGCTCCATTGTCACCGTCGGCACGCAGGCCAGCGACAAAGAGCATAAACTCTTTAAGGAAAATGCGTACAGCGACTATCTCTTTCTGCATGGCTTGAGCGTCGAAACGGCGGAGGCCCTGGCGGAACTCTGGCATCGGCGCATGCGGGAAGAATTGGGCATCGCCGGAGAAGATTCGTTGAATATTCGTGACTGGTTCCATCAGCAGTATCGCGGCGGGCGCTATTCCTTCGGCTACCCGGCTTGCCCAAACCTGGAAGACCAGAAACAGCTGTTCCAACTCCTCGATCCTTCCCGAATTAAGGTCAGCTTAAGCGAAGAATTTCAACTCGTCCCGGAACAAAGCACGTCCGCGATTATCGTTCACCACCCCGAAGCCAAATACTTCAACGTTCAATAAGTAGTACCTGGTACTACTTTTGGTTGATGGCCTTGCGGAGTCTGGCCTGGAGGCCGGAGGGAATTCTGTTGGCGGGGATGGATCGGAGCAGCCATTCCTGCCAGGTGCCTTGCAGACGGCCGAAAGCCGGCTGGCCTTGATAGCGCGGCGGGACCAAGCTCCGCAATTTGGGGTTCCGTTCATGAATTTCCAGACGGAGGGTCACATCCACCCCGCGTCGCACTGAATCGATTTTCCCCGCCCAGCTCGTTTTAATGTCCGTCGAAGTCAGCAGTCCATCCTCGGCGGTGATGAGGCCGTCTTTGACCCGCCAGTGGGCGCTCATCCGCGAAATCGGTATTCCGCTTATCTCCAGATCCGGAAATTTCTTTTTGAAGTAGGTCATCGATTTAGCACGGGAGAGGCGTTTCAACGAAACTTGAGGAATGAGGTAATGGCCCCCTTTGAGCTCTGCGTAGCCCTGCCCAGCCTGGAGCGCGGTCGTTCCAGAAAAAAGAGCGATCTGCACATCCTTGGCGATAAAGGTGACCTGCCCGCTCAAGGCCAGGTCTTCGCCTGCCGCCGCCAGGAAGCCTTGGACCGGCACATCCTTGGCCTCTCCCTGAAGACGCGCACTCATGCCATCAGGCCCGTTTTCAATAGTACCTTTCGCTTCGCTCAGCCCGCCGGAAATTCCGGCGGAATGCTCAAAGGAAATAATGGCGGGGGCAGCTGTCAGGTGAAACTGCCAGTTGTGCAGCTCCAAGCCTTTAGCGGCGTCGACATTTTTGGCGGACGAGCGTCCATAAAACTTGAGGAACGTTAGCGCGTTATCCAAAGGCCATTGTGTGGAAACCCCTTTAATATCCCAGGCCCCGGATTTATTCTCGACGCGGATGGCGCAGGAATCGCCGCGGTCGGTGAGTTGGATATCGCCGCCCTGCGCGCCGCCGGCGAAGGTGAGATGCGCCCGAGAACCTAGGCCGGCAAAGTCTCCCCCGGTATTAAGGGTGCCTTTGGCCG
>Ga0182027_10001004_pt1 | contig 47533 bp, 42 predicted proteins | sample 712E1DmetaG_FD_121300 | JGI IMG/M metagenome (GOLD analysis project Ga0182027, IMG submission 121300) | Permafrost microbial communities from Stordalen Mire, Sweden - 712E1D metaG (Illumina Assembly) | ecosystem: Environmental > Terrestrial > Soil > Wetlands > Permafrost | place: Sweden...
AGTCGGCGATGAACCAATTTGCCATCATGTATGGCGAACGGTTTTTTGCTCCTGGGCTCGCCCAGGAGCAAAAGCGGCAAACACCATAACCGACCCAAACACAAACTTTCGGATACTACCCGCCCTCCCCGCACCACTGGACATGCGTGAACCGTCGCAGATGAGTTTTTTTACTCCACGAGGTCCGTGCGTGATCCCTTGGCAACACCGATGGCATTCGCTCGACATTTCGAAGCGCTGTGAAGTAGACGGGACGGGGCTTTGCACAGAAATGCTTGCCGGGCAGTCCGACATCGGCCACCATGCTGGCGTGACATGGCCGCCGAAAATCGTGTTCTGGCTTCCCGCTCTTCTATGGGCTGGATTGATCCTTTTCCTGTCCACCATTCCTCGAATCGTGCCGGCAGAGGAATCAGTGGAACACAAAATCGGCCACATCACTGTGTTTGCCATTCTGGGGGGCACCGTGATGTGGGCCTTGCATCGCGGTCACGCGCTACATGCGTCGAAAGCCCTGGTAATCGCAACCCTGCTTACGGCGGCGTACGGCGCCTCCGACGAATGGCACCAGAGATATGTTCCCGGGCGCAGTTGCGAGTTTTCGGACGTGGTGATCGATACCACGGCGGGCGTGATTGCCGTGCTCGCCTATTATCTCTGCGAATCCATCCGAGCGGATCACAAAGAGACGTCCGGCAGCCAGGCCATGAGACCACAAGCTTCCCTGGGTCCGCTGCGCAAAATGGCCTACTGGCTGCCGTCGTTGTCGTGTGCCGCATTGATTTTCTTCCTGTCCTCGCAGTCCCGGCTGCCAGAAATCGGGCGCATCTTCCCGGACAAGGACAAGATCGAACACTTCGTCTTTTACCTCGTCTTCTGGTTTTTCATCCTGCTACCTCTGCGATACGCCCACAACCAACCGCTGACCAGGGCCATCGTACTGGCTTTTCTGATTACTTCGGTCTATGGAGCGTCGAACGAACTTCATCGGCGGTCAACGCTCAACCGCACCGGCATCGTGGTGGACTGGGCGGCGGACACATTTGGTGGGTTCATCGCTGCGGCTGCCTACTGGGTCTATGAAACGCGCCGAAGCTCAAAAACGAATCTCTGACCTGCGAGAGCAGATCCGCCGCCACGACCACATCTACTATGTCGAGGCGCGCCCAGAGATTTCCGATTATTTTCCCTGGCCGTGTGGTCGAAAACCGTCCTTGCTGAATTTCCTCGGGTAGCATCGCGGCGAAGAGCTACGCCAATCCCACTGACCACCATTCCTGCATCGGGTCATTCAGCGTGAACTGGTTGCCGATGAGTGTTTTTGCCTCACGTACAGTGTTGCTCGACTGGTTCCACTCCGTCGTGCCGACTCCGTTCCGTCGCCCGCCAGAAAATCGATCAGCGGCGGTGCGCCACCCACTGCGCGCACGATTTCAGCACCTCGTCATTCAGTCTGCCTTAGAGATAGATGAGTTATTTGACCATACGGGATGATGACGCTGGCGCCAGCCCGTACAACGACTGCTTCTTCAACTCGCTCAAAATCACCGGCCCGTAATGCGAGGATTGTGACGCACTGTCACGGCTGCTTCAACGCGTAAACTCCGTTTCAACGAGCTAGCCGATCTTAACAGGACCACTGGCCGGGTCCTACTTTTTGAGCCACAGGAAGAGTTTGTCTGGCCACAAGCAAGGACCCGGCAGGGAGGCCAAGCGGCACGCGATAGCCTTCTCAAAGATGACTGGATTCGAGGGGATCCCTCGCAGTCCATCTTCCTCGATCAAACGCCACAGCCCGCCGCTGGCAATCAGACCGCGTCGGATGTAATCCAGCCAGATGGACTGGCCGTGGTCCTGCAATGACTGCAATGGGTTTTTCATGGTTTATTTCCTTCCGTGGCTGTTTTGTCAGGGGTCTTAGCTTCTATTGGCAACGCCGCCGCGACCGCTTTGCTCACACTGGCTATGGCCTCACTAAGCCGCTCGGCCAACCCCATGCCTATCTTTGCACGAACTGGGGACCAAGCGCCGGATAATCGGCATAGCCCTTTTTCGCTCCGCCAAAGAAAGTCGATTCGTCCGTCGTGTTGAGCGGCGCGTTCAAGCGGAAGCGCCGGGGAAGGTCGGGATTCGCAATGAACAACCGCCCAAATGCCACCGCATCGGCAACGTCCTCCGCCAGGGCCTGCGTCACTGTCGCGCGATTGAAGCCATTGGCGACACGCATGGCAAACCATCTGGCCGGCAGTGATTTTGGCACGGATTGTCGCGAGTTGGCGCAGATGCTTGGCTCGAAATCACGATGCTCACGCCACAGTTCGGAGCGCATGAGTTTCCACATAATACAGGAGTTCATCGCGCAAGCCGTCTCATCATGGCTGCTTTCTCGCTTCTCTTTGAGAATGCCATGCCCATAGACGGAAGACTGCAATCTCCTTAATTTCATGCTGCTGGCGTTCTCGTCCCACTGTTCTACTAGCGCGTTTCGATCGGGGGCGGAGGAGTGGGCTCGACGAGGATGGGCCGTATCCATGGGGTGAACACCCCATACCGCGCCTTCCGCTGGCCGGGTATCCTTTTACTACAATGTCCAAAAGAATATTTACCCGGAGATTCATGAATATGAACATTTGCGGATGTGCCGCAGGGTTCTCAAGGGCTCGAATGGGCAAGCGGAGTTTGGTTTCCCTTTTGTCATTGGCTCTGCTGTTTGCTGCTTGGCCTCAGAACCTGTGGGCCGACCAAGTCACGCAAGCCCCGGCGCAGGCCACGCAGGCGCCACCACACGCGCAACAGACTCCCGAGCAGTTGCAGCGGGTGGTAGCCCCGATTGCCCTGTATCCGGATTCGCTGGTGGCGCAGATCCTGGCGGCGTCCACGTTTCCCGAGCAAGTCGTCGAGGCTGATCGATGGGTACAAGCAAATCCTGGTTTGAAGGCTGACGCGTTGGGCCAAGCTGTGGACAAACAACCCTGGGACCCAAGCGTCAAGGCGCTCGCGGCGTTCCCATCCGTCCTTGGGAATATGGACAAGAACCTCTCCTGGATGTCGTCTCTAGGCGACGCCTACTACAATCAACAACAGGACGTGATGGATGCCATTCAGGTAATGCGCCAAAAAGCGGAACAAGCCGGCACCCTGAAGAGCACGCCGCAGCAAGTGGTGACCACGCAAGGCTCAGAGATCAGCGTTGAGCCTGCCAGCCCCGAAGTCGTTTACGTTCCGGCCTACGACCCTTGGATGGTTTACGGATCCTCAATCGACCCGTGGCCGTATTGGTACCCGTATCCTGGGATTTGGTATGACGGCCCGTACCTCTCGTTCGGAGTAGGCTGCGGAATCGGTTGGGGGGGAGGTTTTGGGTGGGGCTGGGGGAATTGGGGATTCGATTGGCATCACCGTTACGCAACTTATGGCCACAATCGGTACTATTCGCGGAGCAATACGTTTTACAACCGAAACAATTACTATCGACAAGGAGGCCAGCGTGGCGTTGCAGCCATCGTGCGTGGCGGAGGATCTCGGGGCGGCGCTGCTGTTTACAACCGCCCGGGCGGAACCATCAGGCCCTTCAACGGAGATACCCGGGCCGCCCGAGGGTATGCTGAACCCCGCGGTCAGAGCGGCGTCCGCTCAAGTGCCTTCAGCGGCTACAACCATGGCGGACAGGAAAGAAGCTTTTCGTCGCGCGGGGGCGCCAGCTTGGGTGGAGGCGGAGGGTCCCATGGGGGCGGTGGTGGAGGGTTTCACGGTGGGGGAGGTGGAGAGTCTCACGGCGGCGGCGGGCATCGGTAAGCGACAGTTTCGGTATGTTTCTGATAGATCGCGGAATTTAGAAATGGAGAGAAGCCATATGCAGCGAACCAAGTTGAACTTTGACAGATTTCATTGCGCCAATCTTCCTCTGGTAGCAGCGGTTGCCATCCTCTTGACGGGGTGCGCTTCCACCCGCCCCGGTCCCATGGTGCAGCAACCGGGCCAGAAAACGTTTTCATCCGCGGATGAGGCGGTCAACGCACTCGTCACGGCAGCGCAGAGTAACGATGAGAAGGCGATGCTCGACATCCTCGGACCAGACGGAAGGCAAATCGTCTCCTCGGGAGACGAAACCGAGGACGCTCAGAGCCGCGCTAATTTCGTACAGCGATATCAGGAAATGCACCGTCTGGTGGAAGAACCGGATGGAACCACTACTTTATATATCGGGGTGAAGAATTGGCCCACGCCCATACCGCTCGTGAACAAGGGTAACTCCTGGTTTTTCGACACCGAGGCGGGCAAGAGGGAAATTTTGTACAGGCGAATTGGCCGGAACGAAATATCGACTATCCGCGTTTGCCAGGAGCTCGTGGCGGCGGAAAAGGAATACTACTCCACACAGCACCACGAGTACGCCCAGACAATCTTCAGTGATGAAGGGCAGCACAATGGCCTTTATTGGAAAGCTGCTGATGGCGAACCCCAGAGCCCCATCGGGCCGCTGGTGGCATCGGCCTTTGAGGGCTATGCCAAAAGCCGAGACGGCGCTCCGGCTCCTTACCGCGGTTACTATTACCAGATCCTAACGCGTCAGGGAAAAAATGGTCCAGGCGGCGCGAAAAGTTACATCGTAAACGGCAAAATGGCCGAGGGGTCCGCTTTCATGGCCTATCCGGCGGAATACAAGTCGTCCGGCGTGATGACCTTCATCGTTAACGAGGATGGAGTGGTGTACCAGAAGGACCTCGGCAAAAAGACCGATGTTCTCGCCAAAGCCATGAAGGAATACAACCCCAATTCCAGTTGGCAAAAGGCTGAAGAGCAGCAGGAAGAGACTGCTGGCGAGCAGAAAACCAAGTAAAAGGCATTCTGTCGCTGCCGCAAAGGCCGTGGTGCTTATGGCTGAACGGCACCGGCTTTTGGGCCAGCGCCAACCGTTGTTCCAGTAACTTGGCGCGCCGTGTCAAACGGCTTGATCGTCATACCAGAGCGAGTTATGCTTCAAGTTCGCGGCTTTGAAGCGCGGCCAACTGGGGTTGTCGAGTTCCTCAGAAAGCTGGCGCAAGGCCGAGACCTCGACCTCAAACTTCCAAATCTGGTCCTGCGGAAAGTCCGCCAGCGATCCAGCATTCAAATGCGCACGCATGAACGCGACAGGGTCGAAGTGCGGATCCGGTGGAAACGACCGATGGCGCCCGGCCTCCGCACCCGGCCAGAGCTGGGTGTAGTACTCGAGCCGGATGACGATCTGGGTATAACCCTCGTCCTTTTCCTTCTGATACCGGTGCGGGAACTTAGCCGCGTACGTTGGGCCGCTCACCGCGCGATGACAACTATTTCGGAGCCGGTCCTTGCGTTATCTGGACAAGATCGCCGGCGCGGATCCATTTTGCGAATACATCGCGGACATCGCTGGCGCTGAGCTTGAGGTAGCGGTGCGCGGCAATGATCGGCTCGTCCAGCGGCAGATCGAGCACCGAGCGAGAAAGCCAGCCATGGGCGATGCGCTCCACGCTGGATTCCGAGAGCGGGATCTCCCGGAGCAAGAGCACTTTGGCCTGGTTCAATTCGCGAGGGCTCACGTCCTTTGTCCGCATGTCGTTGAGGTCATGTACAATAATTGCGCGCGCCTTGGAGACGTTCGGCGGGTCGCAGGCGTAGTTTACCTCGTAGACGCCACGGGTCAGGCCCATTTGAAAAGTGGAAGAGACATAATAAACGAGCCCGTTTTCCTTGCGCAAATCACGGTAGAGGCGTGTGGCGTAAAAAGCGCCACCGAGTACGTGATTACCCAGATCGAGCGCGTAATACTCGGCGTTGGTCCGGGTCAGCCCGAGCGTATGGGCCAACGTGACGCTGTCTTGAACACGGCTGGTGTCCGGCACCTGGACGAACGCCAGCGCGTTGGTCGGGACGGCCGGGAAGAGCGTATTGGGTTTGGGGCCGGTAGCCTGCCAATCGCCAAAATATTTCGCGACGATGGCGACGGCCCTTTCCGGAGTCACCTTCCCGATGACGACAATCGTCGTGAGATCGGGCCGGAACACGCGTTGATAGTAGTCCTTCACATCCTGAATCGTGAGCGATTTGACCGTGGCGGGCGTGGTTTCCCGTTGGGCCGGGTCGCCCTTGGGAAACAGGGCCGTGGTCAGGGCGTGGTTTGCCAGATGACTCGGGCTTTGGAGTTCGCCGGCGACTTCAGCGGCGAGTTGCGGCTGGATGATCTTGAACGCCTCTTCGGGCAGGGCCGGAGAGAGTTCATTGTCGGCGAGGAGTTGCACGCCGCGCTCTAATTGGTCCGGCAAGACCAACACCGAGAACTCTGCGCCCGCCGATTCGGTTGCGCCGATGTCGTCCAGCGCTTTTTGGAAGGCAAGACGGTCGAGCGTTTTGGTGCCGTAGGAGAAAAGTACGTCGAGCACCTGGTCCACACCATCCTTGCCCTCGGGTGTTTCGACATTCGAGTTGCTCTTGACCCGGCCATAAACGCTCACGGTATCGCTGATGGATTCCGTCTGTACGATGACCCTGATGCCGTTCGGCAGGTTGGTGACCACCGGGTTCAATGTGGAAGCGGGCACTTCCAGACGGTTCACGGCGTTCTCCGCCCAGCCGGGTAGCTTGACTTCTTTGGCTTTGGCGGGCGCAAAGGATTCTTTGCCGCCAAAGCTCTTGGTCGAAACAGGTTTGCCGGAAGGTTGTGGCGTGAGGATCGCGTCAATGGCTTGGTCCAGTTTCAGATATTCTTTGGCGACGCGGTTCACGTCCGCGACGGTGACGCGCCGGATGGCCTCCACGTCGTCGTCGGGCGATTCGCGCCCTTCGACGGCGACGGCTTGCGACCATTCCATCGCTAGGCCGGACACGGAGTTTCTCTGGAATTCCGCGCTGGCGATCTCGCGTCGCTTGGCGGCCTCGACCAAATCCGGCAGCACGCCGTTTGTTGTCTCAGCGGCCAGAATGTTGCGCACCTCTTGCAGAAGGTTCGTGGCATCGGCTCCCGCAGGGAATCCCGAGGTGGTGTAACCCAAACCGGCTTTGGGCAGACTGTCATAAGAGAAAGAGGCGAACAGCGCCTTGCCTTCCGGCACCAACCCGTAAAGGTTTCCGCGCTGGCTGCTCAATACATCCGCGAGAATCTGCGCAGCCGCAAAGTCCGGACTGTCCGATCCCGGAAAGCGAAACGCGACCACGTCCATGCCGTAGGGAAGGTCCGTTTCCACGTTCATTCTCTCCGCTTTCACGGGCTGCAACCTGTATTCCGGGCGCGGAGGAAGTGTTCTCGCCGGGATGTCGCCGAAGAGTGTTTTGACCTGCTCCAGCACGCGCGTCGCTTGCACGTTGCCGGCGATGACGAGAATGGCGTTATTCGGCGTGTACCAGGTGGTGTGGAATTTCCGCAGCATGGCGTCGGTGGTTTTATCGAAGGAAGGACGCGTGCCCAAGGCGTCGTGCTCGTACGGCGTGCCTTTGAACATCGCCTGCAAAAGTTTCGTATAGAAAACGTATTCCGGGTTGGACAAATCCTGGGCCACTTCCTGTTCGATGGCACCACGCTCCTGTTTCCAGAGTTTTTCATCCGCCACAAGGTCCCGCATGCGCAGAGCTTCTACGTGCAGCGCGATGTCCAAATCTTCGGCGGGAACGGTGAGGAAATACTGTGTGACCGCCTGCTGAGTGTCCGCGTTGAAATCACCCCCCAGCGCAGCCGTGATGTCCGCCAGTTGGTCGGCCGACAGTCCCGGGCCCCCGCGGAACATCATGTGCTCCATCGCGTGGGCCGTGCCGGGAAAGTCGGGCGGGCATTCGTCGGAGCCGACGCGGTAATTGATTGCGGTTGTGGCCACCGGCGCGAGCGGGTTTTGAACGATGATGACTCTCAAGCCGTTGGCCAACGTGGCGCGCGTGACTTCGGATTTGGATTGGATCTGTGGCGAAGCCGCAAACACGGCGGAAGACCAAGTCAGCACCACAATCACAGCCAGAGACAATTTCTTACATTTCTTCATGTTTCCTTTCCATCGTTAGCCGTGTGACTAGCCTTGGCGAAAAGCGGACAGGGCGTCACGCTTGCTTCTTGCGTAACGCCCTGCTGCTGAGCGTTCTAAATTGGCTCCCCGGGGAGGGCTCGAACCTCCAACCTAGTGATTAACAGTCACTCGCTCCACCATTGAGCTACCGGGGAACTTTGAAAGTCGCCGCCCTATATAGACTTTATCCCCAGTTTCGTCAACTCCTGGCGCGTCTGTTCCGGGGTTTGATGGTGAATGGCCTGCATTCCCACACGACGCGCACCCTCGACGTTGGCCAGCAGATCATCGATAAAAACAGTGCGTTCCGCAGTCAGACCGCATCGCTTCAGCGCCAGCCGATAAATCGCCTCATCGGGCTTCAACAGCCCCACCTCGTGCGAAAGGATTTGATTGTCGAAATCGCTCAGAAACGGAAAGTTCTCGAGGATATGCTCGATGTGAATCACGTTCGTGTTCGACAACAACACCCGGGGCACGCGGCCCTTCAGGCTCTCGGCCAACGCGATCATCGGCGGGATGGGCGTGAAAACCTCGGCCCAGATCCGGGCGAATTCCTCATAGGGACCGTCAAACCCCAGATCGCGCGCGACCGTCCGATAAAAAACCCACCGGGTCACCTTGCCCAGGGCAAATTCCGTGGCGTGCGGCGTGCCGTAGAAATACCGTTCCACCTCGTCGCGGCTCTTGCCCGTGCGGGCCGCCAGCCGTCCGGCACCCAGGGCCTCGTCGACGCGCACCAACACATTGCCCAAATCGAACACCACGGCATCGATCCCGTTCATAACTTCGCCAGCATCTCCTCCACCTGCCGCCCCGCGTCGTCCATCGTCCTGCCCAGCGAGACAAATCCATGGTTGCGCATGATGAAGAAATGATGACCATAAAGAATCTTCAGGATTTCTTGCGCGAGTTCGGGGGTGCCGTAAGGCTGTTCCCGCTCCGTCACCGCCAATCTGAACCGTGCCGCTGCTGCCAATAAAGCGTCGTTGTGCGCGTGGAACACCGCATTGATTTCAAATCGCGCGTCGTAAATGGCCGCGTGCATCATGCTTTCGCTGGAAGGTTCGCCCGCGCCCCGGACAGTCAATTCGCGAATGGCGATGTCGGTTTTGATGACTTCCACAAATTGCCGGCTGGCGATCGTGGCCGGGTCGGTTCCGGTGGGGCTGATGATGAATCCGTCCGCGGTGCGGAAGCTCACATTGCCCATGGCCTTGCCCACGATGCCGAGCTTGGCAAACCGCCGACACCATTTCACCAGTTCATCGATCCGCGCGTCGCAAGGCGGCTCGTGGCTCGCATAGATCGTCTGAAATTTTGTCCCGACGTAACCCTCTGGCATGGCTTTCTCAGTCGTTGGCAGGCGGAGCGCCCGCCCTACAAAAAAGCTTCCTCACCTGAGTCGGCCTGACAATTCCCCTTTCGGAGATGATGCCCGTGATGTACCGGGCCGGCGTCACGTCAAAAGCAGGATTGGCGGCTCTGGCTTTTGCGGGGGAGATGCGAACCCGTTGAATCTGGCCCCTGTCATTCTTTCCGCTAACGTAATGGATCTCATTTTCTTCCCGTTCCTCGATCGGGATGTCGTCGCCGCTACGGCACTTCAAGTCGATCGTCGAACTGGGCGCAGCGACGTAGAACGGCACACCGTTCTCGTGCGCGAGCACCGCCTTCTCGTACGTGCCGATCTTGTTGGCAACATCGCCGTTGGCCGCAATGCGATCGGCGCCAACGAGGCACAGGTCCACTTCGCCCCGGCGCATGAGAGATCCGCCGGCGTTGTCGGCGATAATCTTGTGCGGCACGCCTTCCTGCAGCAATTCCCAACTGGTCAGATTGGCGCCCTGGTTGCGGGGGCGGGTCTCGTCCACCCACACAAATACTTTCCGGCCTTTTCGGTGAGCGAGATAAATCGGCGCGGTCGCGCTGCCCCAGTCCTCCAGCGCCAGCCAGCCGGCATTGCAATGCGTCAACACCCGCGTCCCGCTCTTGATCAACGGCAAACCAGCTTCGGCAATCTGCTGGCCGCGCGCCACATACTCGTCGGCAATGGCCTCCGCTTCGGCAACGGCGACGGCACAGGCCATCTCCACGTCGTCCGCCTCCTCGACCTGATCGATCACGCGGTCCAACGCGTGTTTCAGATCCGCCGCTGTCGGTCGGGTTTTCAGCAGGGTCGAGTACGCTTTGCGGACGTAGCTGTCGAAGTTCCGCCACTGGTGCAGTCGGGCGGACTCGATGCACGCCTGCGCCAGACCGAATCCCGCGGTGGCGCCAATGGTGCCGGCGCCGCGGATGATCATGATTTGGATGGCCTCCGCCGTCTCGCGATGGTTTTTCAACCGCAACAGCGCGAATTTGTGTGGTAATAGCCGTTGGTCAATCACCACGACGTCGCGCCCCTCCATCCACACGGCCCGGTAATCTTTCCCGCGTACTTTCATTGGACCAAATCTAACCGGCGAACCACCGTCCCACAAGCTTTCACTGGGAAGCGTCGCGCATTGCTGCTTTTCTTTGTAGCCGCACCCTTTACGGGTGCGCACATGTGTTAACGTGACGCAGGCTAAAGCCTGCGGCTACGAGGTCTTCACAGGCAGAGACGCCTGTGCCACCGGGGTTCTGAAGGCGTCTCCTACAGCCGCCACACGCGAGGTTGCGGACGCTGCGATTTCATGGAACAATGCGCGGAGCTGGATGAAAACAAACTCCGAAATCCCTGACGGGCAACCGCAACAGGCGCCGGGCGTGTCACCCCACGACCCGTATGTCGCGTTCCGCTATCGCGACTGCCGGTTGCTGCTGGCGGGTGGCGTGCTGGCCAACACGGGACGTCTCATGCAATCGGTGGCCGTGGGCTGGGAATTGTACGAGCGAACCGGCCAACCGATGGCGCTGGGCTGGGTCGGGCTGGTGCAGGGGCTGCCGATCATTCTGCTGTCATTGCCGGCCGGGCACGTGGCGGATCGATTCGACCGCAAGAAGGTTGTCGCCGTCACCCAGTTGGTGATGGTGCTGGCCTCCCTCGGTCTTGCCGCGCTGTCGTACTATCAAGGTTCGGTGCCCCTGATCTATGGTTGCCTGCTGTTGGGCGCCATCGCGCTGGCATTCAACTGGTCCGCCAGCGCCGCGTTGCTTCCGCAGACCGTGCCGCTGGAGTCCTTCAGCAACGCGGTGACGTGGCGAAGCAGCGGGTACCAGGTGGCGTCGGTCGTCGGCCCCGCGTTGAGCGGTTTTATGATTGCGGCGTTTCACGGCGCCACGCTCGTGTACGTGGTCGATGCCCTGCTGGGCCTACTGTTCGCCGTGTTTGTCGCGATGATTGCCGGCAAGCAAGCGGTGCGAATGGCCGAAGAGGTCACGTTGCGGACCCTGATGGCCGGATTCCATTTCGTGTGGGAGACCAAGATCATTCTGGCCACGATCACGCTCGATCTGTTCGCCGTCCTGTTCGGCGGAGCGACGGCCCTGCTGCCGATTTATGCGAAAGATATTTTGAATGTTGGACCGACGGGCCTGGGGTGGATGCGCGCCGCGCCGGCGATCGGCGCGTTCGTTACGGCGCTTGCATTTACCCATCTTCCGCCGTCGCGCAGTATCGGGAGGACCCTTCTCTGGGCCGTGATTGGGTTCGGCGCAGCGACGGTTGTGTTCGGCATTTCCCACTGGTTCTGGCTGTCGCTGCTGATGCTGGCGTTGACCGGCGCGTTCGACAATATCAGTGTCGTCGTCCGCCACAGTCTCGTGCAATTGCGGACGTCCGACGCCATGCGGGGCCGCGTTTCCGCCGTGAACAATGTGTTCATCAGCGCGTCGAACGAACTCGGCGCCTTCGAGTCCGGCGCGGTTGCGGATCTGTCAGGGCGGATGTTCCCGTCGGCAGGCGCCGGCTTCGGAGCGATTTTCTCCGTCGTCAGCGGCGGAATCGGCACGATCATCGTCGTGCTGCTGACCGCCAAGATCTGGCCCGAGATCCGCCGGCTCAAATCGCTGAACGAGATCAAGACGGAGTAGCGGCAGCCTAACAAATCCGACTCCCCTGTAGCCGCACCCTTCACGGGTGCGCTTTTCCCGCGCAGGCTGAAGCCTGCGGCTACAAATAGTTGCCGTCCGGAAGGGCGCTCCTACACCCGCCGTCGCCCTTCCAGGGCGCGCGACAGGGTGACTTCGTCGGCGGATTCGAGGGCGCTGCCGGCGGACAAACCGAGACCGATCCGGCTCACGTTCACACCGAGCGGCTTCAACTGTTCGGCGAGATAATGCGCCGTGGCTTCGCTCTCAACGTCGGCTCCCATGGCCAGGATCACTTCGGTCGGTTTCTCGTTTTGGACACGTTCCAGCAGCGGACCGATCCGCAGTTTCTCCGGCCCGACTTCGTTCAGGGGCGAGATCCTGCCCATCAGCGCGTGATAGACGCCTTTGAATGCCGCGGTCCGTTCGAGCGTGAGGATATCGTTCGGGCCTTCGACGACGCAGATCATTTTCGGGTCGCGGTTCGGATTGGAACAGATTTCACACGGGTCCTGCTCGGTGTAATTGCCGCACCGGGAACAATTGCGGATCTTTGATTTCGTTTCCAGAAGCGCCTGCGCCAACTGCCGGCTGACATCGCCGCTGGATTTGAGCAGATGCAACGCGATCCGTTCCGCGCCGCGTTTGCCGATCCCCGGCAACCGCGACAACAGGGCAATCAGATTCTGGACTGGCTTCGGATATTCCACGTGTTGCTTCTAGCTGCATTTTCGCCCGAAGACAAGGAAAGCGTGGCGGCACTGTGTTGGACCGTGCGACCAACCAACCCGAGATCGAGGAGTTGCTTCGAAAAGCGGGAGCGAAGGAGTAACGGCACGTTTTGAAAAGCCCCGGTTGTCACCCTGAGCTTGCCGAAGGGTCTCTGTCGTTGCGCGGTACCGACGAAATTCCTGACAGGCTCGGAATGACAGATTGCAGTGACAGCCGAAGAGACCCCGCTCTTACATCGTCATGCCGGGGATGTTCAGGCCGGCGGTGACTTTGCCCATTTCTTCTTCCTGGGTCTTCTTGGCGGTCTGAAGGGCGTTGGTCACGGCGCCGAGCACCAGATCTTCCAGCATCTCCACATCTTTCGGGTCGACCACTTTGGGGTCTATCTTGATCGAGACGATGGAGCCGTCGCACTTGGCAACCGCCTTGACCGCGCCGCCGCCGGAGGTGCCTTCGACTTCGCGCTGGGCCAGTTCCGTCTGCACCCGCGTCATCTGTTCCTGCATCTTCTGCGCTTGCTTCAGAAATTTACCAAGTCCTGCCATGTGATCCTCCACGGTTTGGAGTGCGGTGGCTTGACACCGCCCTGTTTGCCGCAGCTTGATGCGGCAAAACGAACCACGGGCGTCAAGCCGCCCAACGACAAGGCTGCGTCGAGCCGCAGCACTCCACAATAAATTCTATTTTCTGACTTCGACAACGGTTCCCCTGAAAATCTCCAGCGCCTTCTTGATCAACGGATCATTTTTGAAATCTTCGAGATTTGTTTTTGCCGTCGCGGCACCGCTCGACGGCACAGGCGGTCTGGATTCCGAAGGCTTGGCCGGTTTCGGGGCGGGAGCCGGGGACGCGCTGGATTCGGCGACTTCGAATTTGATCGACACGTCCGTGCGCAGTTTTTCCTTGAGCTTGGCTTGCAATAAATCCCGATTCCGTGCCGTATCGACAAAATCACGCCGGTCGGCGAATTCCGGATCGAATCCGATCGTCACCACGTTTCCTTGAAAACCCAAAGGCCGGGTGCCGACGAGATAGGTCTTTGCCAACGGCGTCACTTTGCCGAGATGTTCGACTGCGTACTCCCAGGCTTCGGAAAGGGAAGCCGACGGAGCAGTGGAGTGATGGAGTGGTGTCACGCCGACAGGCGGACCTTCGCCATCTGCGGCGGACTGGCGGGGAGTGGTGGAATTTTCCCTGACAGCTCCCGTCGGAGCGGCTTCCCGTGCGCGATACGCTGCTGGGGAACCGGGCCCGGTCGCGGCCGGGAGGCCGCTCCCACGTTGATCGGCATGGCCCGGTGCCGCCGGGACGGCGGCCACTACACCACCACTGGCCTTCAGCTCGTTCAGCTTCTTCAGCACGCCTTCAATACCGGTCATCTGGCGCGCCTTGATCGCCTTGACCAGGGCGATTTCGAAGAAGATTCGTTTCGACAGCGCATACCGCAGACGTCCTTCCGCGGCTGCGAAAGCGTCAATCATCCTCAGCACGGCATCCGAATCGATTCGTTTCGCCTGCGCCTTCAACAACCCGAGCTCGGTGTCGGCGAGTTCGAGCAGGGTATCGGCGTCACCCCCGAGTGTGAGCACCAGCAGATTGCGGAAATGATCGAGCAAATCAGCGAGCAACCGCTGCAAATCCTTGCCGACCTCGTCCAGTTCCTTCACGATCGTCAGGGCCGCGTTCGTTTCGCCGTCGATCAGCGCATTGGTCAGCGCGGCGATCTTGTCGTGCGCGACCAGGCCGAACACCGACAGCACGTCCTTCTCGGTGATCTTGTTCCCGCAAAACGCGATGAGCTGGTCGAGCGTGCTCTCGGCATCACGCAAGCCGCCTTCCGCCCCGCGCGCGATCGCCGCCAGCGCTTCTTCCTCGACCGTCACCTTTTCGTCCTTGGAAATCTTCTTGAGGTGTTTGACAACCAGGTTCGCGGGGATGCGGCTCAGGTCGAACCGCTGACAGCGCGAAAGAATGGTCGGAAGCACTTTTTGGGGTTCGGTCGTGGCAAAGAGGAATTTCACGTGGGCCGGCGGTTCTTCGAGCGTCTTGAGCAGGGCATTGAACGCAGCCGTGGTGAGCATGTGAACTTCGTCGATAATGTAGATCTTGAACTTGCTGCGGGCAGGGGCGTACCGGCAGGTGTCGCGGAGCTCGCGAACCTGTTCCACGCCGTTGTTGGAGGCGCCGTCGATCTCCAGCACATCGAGCGAATTGCCCGCCATGATCTCTTTGCAGTTGTCGCACTTGTCGCAGGGTGTCGAGGTCGGCCCTTTGACGCAATTCAGCGCCTTGGCGAAAATGCGGGCGGTGGAAGTCTTCCCGATCCCGCGCGGTCCGACGAAGAGATAGGCGTGGGCGAGGCGGTTCTGTTCGATGGCATTCTTCAGCGTGGTGGTGACATGTTCCTGTCCCACCACTTCATCGAACTGCTTGGGGCGCCATTTGAGGGCCAAGACCTGGTATTGTTGTTGTGTCATAACCGTGTCTAAGTGTCTACATGCCCGAGTGCTCTTATCCACGCGTCACTTACGGACTCAGGCACCTGGGCACTGGCGAACTCTCAAAAAAATGGCCGTGCACCTCGTTTCGACAAGCGACGTCGGCTTGCTTGCTGCGGTTGAAGCTCCGGCCAGGCGACCCGACGGCACATGAAACATCAAGCTTACCGTTGCTGTCTTCCGACCCTGGCGGGGTTCGCAAGCATCCATTGCATCGGACCCGGCCTTCAACGCCGCCCCGCAGTTCGCTCCCCCACGTCGCCGCCTCCACGAGGAATTCAGCCCGGCTGTAGCGGGTTGCCGGAAATGAGGAACCGCTAACTCCCCGCCTAGCACGACCAAAATCACAAGCTTTCAGCTCTCAGTTCTCAGCACTCAGCTAAACCGCCGCAACTGAAAACTGATTGATTACTGGCAGCTTTCCGCTCTCAGCCATGAAAGTCGTCGCTGACGGCTGAAAGCTGAACGCTGATAGCTTTTCCCACCGATTGCGAGTCCAATATGCCCGGTTTTATTGGTGAATCAAGCATAAACGGTTTTATCCAATCCTATTGTTTTTTATCCGTTTGGTGTCCGATTGCCAAACGGGAATGACTGCGCAATGAATAGCATTCCAATGCATAGCATCCGATATATCAGACAAAAGTTGACTTAATGTCCGTTATGGCGGACACTAAATGCATGCAGCAAGTCATGTCAATTCCGTTGCCAGCCGGACATGCGCTCCGCAAGTTGGGCCGCGACCTCGCGCTCGCCCGGCGCAAGCGCGGCATCTCCACCAGTGACATGGCCGCCCGTCTTTTTGTCAGCCGCGATACGCTTTGGCGACTTGAGCGTGGCGACCCAACTGTGTCTCTCGGCACTCTGGCGACAGCCGTGTTCATTCTCAAGTTGCACGACCGCCTGGCAAATCTTGCGGCGCCGGGCAGCGACGAACTCGCTCTCAGCCTGGATGAACGCCGTCTGCCACAGCGCATCCGCCGACCCCGCCCATGAGTCTGGAGGTCCATATCGATTGGCAGGGGCAGACCTGTCTTGTGGGTCGTCTCCATGCGGCTGAACGCAGCTCGTCCGTTTCTTTTGAGTATGCGCTCGAATGGCTCCAGCGCGCGGATGCGTTCGCCATCGACCCCACATCGCTTCCCGTGCAACGGGGCGCGCATCACGGGAGTACGCTCTTTGGGGCAATTCAGGACTGCGGACCTGACCGTTGGGGTCGTATCTTGATTGAGCGCGCCGTCCGCAAGAAAGTGCTCGCTCAAAAGCCGTATCGCGACATCGACTACGTGCTTGCGCTTGATGATACATCGCGCATCGGCGCCCTGCGTTTCCGGCTCGATGCCGCCAGCCCGTTTCTCGCCGCCACCAGCGGCAAGCTCCCGCCTTTGGTGCGCCTCGACGCCCTCCTTCACGCCACGGACGCAATTCACAGCGAGACCGAAACCGCACAGGATCTGCGCTTCCTCCTTGGTGCCGGCTCACCGCTCGGCGGCGCCCGGCCGAAGGCAGCGGTCAGCCTGGCTGACGACCGGCTTGCCATCGCGAAGTTTTCCAAACCTGACGACAGCCGGGACATCGCTGCGGGCGAAATCCTTGCCCTGACCCTCGCCGGACAAGCGGGTATCCAGGTCGCGGAACATCGGCTTATGCCGGTGAGCAAACAGAGCGTTGCCGTCATCACCCGCTTTGATCGCGCAGGGAACACCCGGATTCCCTTCATCTCCGGGTCCAGTTTATTGGGCCTGTCCCAAGGCGATCCTGGCGCCTACACGCAGTTGGCTGACGGCATTCGCCAATTCGGCAACGACGTTGCCGGTGACCTCCGCGAATTGTGGCGTCGCCTCGTCTTTTCACTGCTGGCCAGCAACTACGACGACCACCTGCGCAACCACGGTTTCCTGATGCGCGAACCCGGACGCTGGTCGCTCTCGCCGGCCTACGATCTGAATCCCGTGCCGGAAATGGATCGCGCCCGTACGAGCAACACTGCCATCACGGAGGATCAGGAAGAACCCGGTATCGACGCTGCGCTGGCCGCGGCTGCGCGTTTTGGTCTCAAGGCCGCTGAATCAAAACAAATCCTCCGCGAAGTTTTCACCGCCGTATCCGCCTGGCGCAACACCGGGCGAAAACTGCGCCTCAAAGCATCCATCCTCGACGCCTACGCCAGCGCGTTCGAGCACCCGCTGATGGATGAAACCAGACGCCTGCTTGGTACGTAAGAGCGCCTAACAAAACCCCGTTGTGCGAGGGTATTGCCGCCTTGACCCCTCGGCCTCTCCTTATGTCGAGTCGTGACCCCGCACACGTTTCGACCCCGCCGATGCGGGGTCTCCCGGCCGGCCCGGACAACGGAGACCTGCGGTCATCGGGAACGGCGCGGTCAAGAGACCGGCACCGAACAGCTTTTTTGGGGGGCTCTAACTCCTACTGCACTCACAGTTGAGAATGGAGCCGATGGTCGGATTCGAACCGACGACCTGCGGTTTACGAAACCGCTGCTCTACCAGCTGAGCTACATCGGCCTGCGAAATCTTCTGCTGCCGCGTATTATGCCACGTCTTGGCCGTTCGGCAAGCAAATCGAGGCCCACGGGTGTGATTAAAAGTGATGCGCAGTTTTCAGGTCTGGGCATGGCTGGCAGGTGGCGCAAGCGCCCCTGCTTGCGCCAACGTCGCCCCTGCGACGTTGCTTTGTCCCGTGAATTGTGTGCCCCGGACTGCCGCCCGAGTGTTCCTTCGCCGCCATCGGCCAGGAAAGTTGTCACTCAGACTTGTCACTCCTTGTTTGAAAATGAGGAGATTCAGGATGAAGCGAGACAAAGTGTATGTGCGGAGAATGTCTTGATTATGCTGGCTTGGATGACAACAGAGGCCGTGAGATGAGACCAGACAAAAACGCCCTTTAGAATTACGAGTCCCCTGCCCTGCAATTCCGGGCAGCGATTCGCGATCCTTATTCAGCAGAGGCTGTGGCGTCCTCGAACTCCGCCTAGCGGCGGCGGCGAATCAGGGCAGTCAAACCCACCAGACCCAGGCCCAGAAGCAAGAGGGTGCCGGGTTCAGGCACAACGACCATATTGCTCACCGTCCAGGTGTCATTCGGCTGCCACCCGAGCATCTGAAGTTGATACTGATTGATGGACATGATGGCCGTATCGGGGAGGGCAACGCTTTGTCCGTTGACGATCAGGCCCATAGCACCGCTGGCCGCCACGCTCCAGGTGACATGATTGGTTTGTCCGGCGACAACGTTAAAGGGAACCTCACCCCACAGATTCGACTGACTGGCACCATTAGCGGCAGCGATGCGAAGCGAGTCCGATCCAAAATTGCGGTAGGTCATTTGGAATGCGATCAAACTGCTGGGGTCCTTATCCAGCGGCAATCCCTGTGGAATGAAGTAGAGCGCGAACGCTCCATCGTCGGTGGTCCTGGCCTGCAAGGTGATGTCCAGACTGATGGATATCGGTCCCTGGAAGGACTGTGCCGTCCTCACCGGCTCACCTCGCAGAGTAATCCCGGATGAGGTGATAGTGGCCAGTTGGCCCGTGGGGCCGGTCCAGCTGCTATCTGTGGGAAAGGGCAGTGCCTGCCAGGTGACGGTTTGCGCCCTGGATACCGCGGTACAAGCGATCAAACAGGCGGCGGCGAGCAGACAAACATACGATGATCGAGAGGCTGATTTCTTCACGGTCTTCTCCTTTGACTGTTGGTTTGGTTTCACTTTCCTTGAAATTCGAAACCCCACAGCCGTCACCTCTCGCCCAGAGCAGGAATTAGAGCATGCATGCCTACCTCCAGTCAATGTGATTGCAAGGGTTCGGCGGCGATGAGACCGGTCCAATGCACATCGGAAGAATCGTTGCCAGCTGCCGATCCTATGTCCCGGTAGAGCAAGTGGTGATGTGAACCGTTGCTCTATTCGCAAGTGCTTGGTGAGACGCGATCGCGGTCCGGCGAACTCACTGGAAAACGACCCGAAGAAAATGTGTAACCCGGAAAAGTAACCCCACGGCGAAATACGAGTCGATTCAGGGAGACACCTGACAAAGTGCCATCATCCTGCAAACCCTGATTTCCTTGCGTTTAGAGCACCTAACAAGACACCCTCCTCGGACGCACCCGTAAGCCGAGTCGAACGAGACGCCGCAGTCGTCCGCGGCAACGGTGCGGCTACAGGGGAATCGGTTTTGTTAAGCGCTCTTAGAGCCTATCCCAAAACCATGTAGCCGCAGGCTTTAGCCTGCGTTTCCCGCGCACCCATAAAGGGTGCGGCTACAAAAACCCATGTTTTGAGATGGGTTCTTAGTCACACCTTCGGAGCGAAGAAGAGCGCGAGCTACTTCGCGAAGCGGCGCATGGATCCGAGGGCATCGAGCAACTCGGCTTGGCGGGCGGCGAGCGCCTGGCGCTGATTCGGCAGGGGGACATTGTCGTGGTTGAGAATGGTCAGGTCGGCTTTGTAGGCTTCCAGGCCGAAGGTGATGATCGCGTCCCGGTCCACAATCGCCGCGTCGCTCCAACTGGCAATGAGAGTGTACGGCTGCACCTGCTTTGAAGTCAGCGGCAAACCTTCGGTGAAATCGGAGAGCGGATTTTCCACTCCCATGTAAGTGAGAATGGTCGGCGGAATATCGATATGGCTCGTCATCCGTTGGATCTGTTGGGGCGGTTCGTTGGGAATATGCGCCACCATGAGGGTCTGCGTCTGATACCGGTGAAAAGCGCTGTCGTGTCCGAAGAGCCCCAGCTCGCCAAACTCTTCTCCGTGGTCTCCGCAGATGAAGATCAGGGTGTTGTCCATCAAGCCACGTTCCTCAAGCGCCCGGATCGCGCGGCCAATTTGGGCGTCGGTGTAGTGCAGGCTGTTCTTGTAACGGTTTTTGATGTGCGCCATTCCCGACAAGTTGCTGGCCAATTGGATGTAATTCAGGTCCTCGGTCACGTTTCCCACATCGAACACCGCGTGAGCAGGCGGGTAGTGATACGGCTGGTGCGAGGCATCATAAAACAGGAAGGCGAAGAACGGGTCCCGTTTCTCGTCCACAAACTTGATAAACTCGTCGGTCATCAGCCGGTCGCGGTCGACCCGTGGGCAGGTCCACGAATCGGTGATCGCACCCGGGACATCGAGAAACGCGGTTTGTCGGAACTCGGGAAAATTCAGGTCGGTGCAGGAAAGGATCCGGAACTGGTATCCAAGTTCCTTGAGCGCGCTGACGAGGACCGGCCCGTGATGTTCGGCGACGGCCCGTTGCCAGTACGTTCCGTAGAGTCCGTAGATCAGGCCGAAGATACCGTAGCGGGTGGTGTTCCCAGCGCTGTAGTTCTCTTCGCAGACAAGATTTGTCGCGCCCCATTGCGAGAGAAACGGCATCACGGTCGGGGTCAACATGTCGAACCGCGCACCCTCGATCGCCACGATCAGGATGTTCGGACGGGGCCCGCTCGAACGGAAGCGGATCGGCGATTTCGGATAGTCGAGCGAACCGGAGATGCCGCGCAGCTGGAGCGTGGGAGCAGGCGCGATCTTCAAACCGAGCACCCGCGTGGCAAACCTCTTCATCGTCACGGTCTGGTACAGCGGCAACAGGTTTCGCAATCGCACAATCTCCGTGTCGCTCCGCAAATCTCCCACATCGTAAACCGCCTTGTCGGCGACAATGAGCGCCACGAAGGCGAGACACGAAAACGTGATGGCTTTGCCGGTCCGGATTCCCGGGAGGAACTTCCATTTCCCCGGCAATCGGCAGGCGCAAACGGCGAGACCCACTTCCGCAGCCAGAATCGAGGCAATGATCATCACGGTCGTCAGCACCGTACTGCTCCCTGCGGTAACGCTGTCGCCGGCGCCGGGGGTCGTCAGGAGATTGAGCACCATCCCGTTGAAGTGGAACCGCCAGAGCCGGTAGATGATCGAGTCCGCGTAAACGAAAAGGTTGAGCAGGGTGAACAAAACGACCGCCGTCGTGAGCGTGATCCAAAGCCGGCGCGCCAGCAGCGTGAGCAACACCGGCACCAGCGGCACAATGGCCCACATGGCGAAGTTGGCGGTGAACGCGAGCAACGTCGCCACCCATCCCGACCAGGATGTCCCTGTTGGCACGCCGGCGAGATAACCCTTCCCGACGACCATGAGGAGGGCCACGTTGAAGGCATAGAAATAAACCGCCGCCTCGGCCCGCAAGCCTGGCGACGAAACAGCCTTCGTCTGGTTCTGTCCCCCAACAGTGGAATTGTCCATCCGGTCTCCCGAAGGCGCGAAGTTAGCACGGGAGCAGGCCCGGCACAAGCCGAGGGCTTGGGGTGCAGCTTGATACCGCCGCCAACTGGGGCAAGTGGTAGGGCGCGACCGCCGGGCGCGCCGCGTTTTTCTAGACGTTCGGACGCCCCGGCGGTCCGTCCCTACCAACGACCCATTGATGGGGTGGCAGTATCAGATGCGCCCCGGCCCAGCCGGTCGCGCGTTTACTTTTTCGGGGCGATGCGGTACTGAGAAGCCATGGGAATGAAACCGACCCCGTTGTGGGGAGCCGTTTTTGACTGGGATGGCGTGATCATCGATTCCTCGCGCCAGCACGAGAAGAGTTGGGAGATGCTGGCGACCGAGGAAAAAAGGCAACTGCCGCCGAACCATTTCAAGCAGAGTTTCGGGATGAAGAATGAGAAGATCATCCCGGAACTCTTGCAGTGGACGACCGATCCGCCGGAAATCAGACGGCTCTCGCTGCGAAAGGAAGCGTTGTACCGCGAGATCGTTCGTACCAGCGGAATCGGGCCATTGCCCGGCGTGCTCCAGTGGCTGGACAGCCTGCGGGCCGCATCGATCCCGTGTGTCATAGCCTCGTCCACGCACCGCGAGAACATTGCCTGTACGTTGGGCGTGCTCGGGCTGGAGCAATATTTCCCGGCGATTGTGTCAGCCGAAGACGTCAAGCATGGCAAGCCCGACCCCGAAGTGTTTTTGCTGGCGGCCCGCAAGATCGGCGTGCCACCCGACCACTGCATCGTTTTCGAAGACGCCCACGTTGGTATCGAGGCGGCACGCGCCGCGGGAATGAAGGTCGTCGGCGTGGCGACCACGCATCCCGCGGAAAGTTTGCAGGGCGCCGACCGCGTGGTGCAACGCATGGACGAACTGACCGTGCAGGGACTGAATGGGTGGTGGATCCCATCCGCTCCGAGGCTGGACAAATGAATGCCGACCAACCGATTTCTCGTCGCACCTTTCTCAAGGCCTCGGCCCTGGCCGGCGCCGCCGCCAGTATGAACCGGTTTTCCCTGCCAACATTCGCCGCGGACGCGCCGATCCAGAACCATCCCACGTGGATCGACCGGCCCATGCGCTGGGCACAGCTCACGCTGGTCGAGGACGATCCCGGACAATTCGATTTGAAGTTCTGGCTCGACTATTTCCAACGCACCCATTCGGATGCGGCCTGCCTGAGCGCCGGCGGTTGCGTGGCGTTTTACCCGACGGAGATCCCCTTTCACCACCGCAGCGCATGGCTCGGCAAATCGGATCCCTTCGGCGATCTGGTGGACGGATGTCGGAAACTCGGGATGGTGGTGCTCGCGCGCACCGATCCTCACGCGACCTACGACGACGTCCGTGAAGCCCACCCGGATTGGATTGCCGTCGAGGCCGACGGGAAACCGCGCCGGCACTGGGCCTCCCCGGAAATGTGGGTCACGTGCGGGCTCGGCCCCTACAATTTCGAGTTCATGACCGAGGTGACGAAAGAGATCATGGCGCGCTACCGCGTGGATGGCGTCTTCATCAATCGCTGGGACGGCTCCGGGATGTGCTACTGCGAGCATTGCCGGAAGAATTTCAGGGACGCCAGCGGATTCGACCTGCCGCGCACCGCCAATCCCCAGGATCCGGCCCGTCGCGCGTACATCCTTTGGCGCCAACAGCGGTTGTTCGATCTGTGGCGGCTCTGGGATGCCGAGGTCCGGAAAATCAATCCGGACAGTTGCGTGATTCCCAATACCGGCGGCGGAGCGACCAGTTCGCTCGACATGAAACGAATCGGGGACCTGGCCGAAACGCTGATGGCGGATCGCCAGGCGCGTCGGGGATTGACGGCGCCGTGGGCGAATGGAATGACCGGCAAGGAATTTCGGTCGACGATGGGACAAAAGCCGATCGTCGGGATCTTCAGCGTGGGACTGGAGGAACCGTATCGTTGGAAGGATTCCGTGCAGAGCGATGCCGAGATCCGTGTTTGGGCGGCCGAAGGCATCGCCAACGGATTGCGTCCCTGGTTCACCAAATTCTCCGGCACCCTGCACGATCCGCGCTGGCTGAAGGCCGTGGAGGACGTTTATCAGTGGCATTACCGGGCCGGCAAATATTTGCGGAACGAGGCGCCCGTGGCGCGCGTCGGGCTGGTGTACTCCCAGCAGACGGCGTGGTTTTGTGGACCTGAAAGAACCCGCTTGGAGGACCACGCGCTGGGCTGGTATCAGGCGTTGATCGAAGGTCGGATCCCCTTCGAGATGGTGCATGACCGGTTGCTCGACCCGGAACACGTCGGGCAATTCAAAACGCTGATTCTTCCCAATATCATCGCGCTTTCCAACGAACAATGCCAACAGCTCCGGGCGTTCGTCCAACGCGGCGGGAGCGTCATCGCCACCAGCGAGTCTTCGCTCGCGGATGAGTGGGGTAAACGGCGTGCGGACTTCGGGTTGGCCGACCTGTTTGGCTGCTCCTTTCAGGGCCGCATCGAAGGCCCGATGCACAATTCCTATCTCCGTCTGGAACACGAGCCCGCCCCGGCGCATCCCTTGTTGAAAGGACTCGAAGACGCGCCGCGCATCATCAACGGCGTTTGGCGGGTCGAGGTGGAGCCAACCGTGAGTTTTCCCCATCCGCCCCTCACCTTGATACCGTCTTACCCTGATTTGCCGATGGAAAAAGTCTATCCGCGCGTGGCCAGGACGGACAAGGCCCAGGTGTTTCTGAGGGAGTTCGGCGCGGGCCGCGTCGCCTATTTCCCGTGGGACATCGATCGCACGTTTTGGGAGGTACTGTGTGTCGATCACGGCGCGCTGCTGCGCAACGTTGTCCGTTGGGCCACGAACGAAGAGCCGGTCGTGGAAGTCACCGGCCCCGGGGTACTCGACGCGACCGTCTGGCGGCAGAAAGATTCGCTCACCGTCCACATGGTCAACCTCACCAACCCGATGATGATGAAAGGTCCCGTTCGTGAACTGATTCCGGTCGGCGAACAACAGGTGCGGGTGCGATTGCCGAAAGGACGCCGAGCCAGGGCGGCTCACCTGTTGACAGCTGGCAGGACGCCGCACTGGAATGTATCGGCAGGCTGGGTGACTGCCACCGTGCCTTCCATTCTGCTCCACGAAGTTCTGGCGATCGATCTGGCGTGAGCGAGGCGGGTTGGTGTTCCCCTCAATTCGCTTGGAGGGCGAGCCTCCCGGCGAGCCGTGGTTGAGGGCACGACGAAACGGTATCGGCAGACCTTCGGTCAAAACCGAATCACAACTTATCGTAATCCACCAAGACTCGTCCGTATCCGTTTTGCTCCAACCACCAATACGTGAAGTGCTTTGAAAGCCAACTGGCGGCACGTTCCGTGGCCAGTTCCCGGTGGAGTGAGGTATTGATGATGGGAATGCTGAACTTGGCCTCGATGGCATCCAACGTGCCGCAGACGGCGTTGGGGTGCACCTCGGAGGGGATGCCGAATTCGTCGCAGCCAGTCTTGATGTCTTCGTAGGAAGCTTCGATGAGAATTGCCTTCCACCGGAACTTGGCCAGACGCTCGCAACTGGCGAGGAACCGCCTACGATGGGCGACGGTGCAGGCAATGATGTCCGTCAGGCTCTTGCGTTCGAGAGCCAGGAGGCTCTCCATTCCTTCAACTGTGTAGTCACCGGTCTTCAATGCGACTCGCCGCTTGCCGCCGATCCAGTTGGGGTGGTTGGCGTATAAAGCGAAAGGCTCCCGCTCTCGGGTGTCAACCAGTACCACGGGCTTTGGTACGTGGTCACTTCGGAGGATGCTGTGACCGTCGCGTTTCATCACGAGCCGGCTGGTGCTGGGGGGAACGAAATCAGAGCTCCTATCCGAAACGGCCATTCCAGTCATGTTCGTTTCTGCCCGCTGGTTTGGAATATTTCGTCCAAGATTGGAATGAACCTCGATAACAGTTCAAAGTGACCAATCATGCAGTCTTTGAACTCGCGTGCCTCATCTGTCTGAAGCATTTCCAAGAGTTTGTGGCGCGGCTCTGGGAGGTAATACCAAACTGCAGCCGAGGTCCTGTCATCATCGGGTTTCACGCGCGCAAGCTCGTCTTTTGACAGACGCTGCTTGGCCTCTTTGTAGAACCGGTTCGTTGCCTCCTTCAGGTCTAACCCAGAATCTCTTGGTGGCTCAATCCAAACAGCGGCGTCCGGAGCCTCTTCGTCTTCCGAGGCCAGTATGTCCACGGCGATGCAGTCAATCCATAGCCCCGAGGGATAGCGAGAATCCGACGAAAGCCAAGATTTCTTGGTAATGCCAACATATCCGCTAGCCGCATTGATTCGGTTGACAGGTGTGCACCCTTCATTCTCCTCGCACACTGTCTTGAGCACTTCGTCGAGTATGTTGGCGTATTCCTTGCGAACGGCATTCATTGATTCCTCGAGCAGCGCTGCGTCCCGCCAGTTCTTCAGCAGGTACAATTCAGCCTCATTAAACTGTTTGTTCATCATTGTCTTCTTCCATTTCTTCGGGTTCGGTTATCACAAAGGCGCGTAAGGCCCTGGCGTAGTGAGCGGCGAACAACTTAACTACCGGCGGCTTTGCCTTCTCTTCAAATTTGTCCAGAACGCCGGCAATTTGACCCCACGAAATTGGGATAAAGTTTGCATCCGACGGATTCCGACGATCCGGAGTCAGGAACAGTCCGCGCACATTCTCTTCTGGAACTCCCAACTCGTCTCTACGACGTAGCAGGTCCTCCCACTCGCGACTTGTCTGCTTCATGCCTTCTGCGGACCAGATCTTGTTCTCGATATGGATGATAAAAGATCCTCGTGCCGCAACCTCGACATCCATCCTGGATTGTCCGCCGGCAACCTCACGCCGAACCCAATAATTTGTTTCTGCATAGGAGTCAATGGGGCCTGGGAGTTTCAGTTCCCCTGCCAATGTCTCCAGAAAGAGGCGGAACCCGAGATTCCCCTGTGCGTGTGTCCCGTGCTCAATCCGGCGAGCCAGAAGCCAAGCCAGTATGTTTGAGTGAAGGTTTTCATCTCCCACCACATCCATAACCTCAAAGAGGTTGAAGTCGTCAGCCGTCGTTTCTTGGGCCTTTGCCCATAACACGCGAGATTCCTGGTAGCCATCGAGGCAAATTCGAAACACGCACAGATCGTTGTCAGCTTGCTTGGTCGCTGCTTCTTGGCTCTCGTTCAAACGGCCGCCAAACTCCTCCATGAGCCTCTGCAACCGAGCTTGTGTGTTTTGCTCCGATATGGGCGATTGGAGAAGCTCGGTGTGTCTCCTTATTAAGGTATCGAAATTCTTAACCGACGGTGCATCACGCGGCGGGTTTTTCATGAATCACCTCCATCAACCTTCTCCCTTCAACTGTGCGGCGTGTCGCTCGACACTCTCCCAATTCGGTACCTGATCTGCATTCATTACCGGGTCGCCTCCCACCTACAAAACGAACGCAATAGTAACGCGCCGGCTGCTGATTGGAAATGACTTTCCGACAAGACTCTTTGTCCACATCTGTTACTGCCCCCGGACGCCGCGTGAGGGCACGCGGCCTTCCGTATTGCCGCTGAGAACAGCTTACTCCGAAAGCTTTCGGAGCTACAAAAGCTAGTGTTCGTTGTTGTCAGACAGTATGGGCAGACATTCGGTCAAAACCGAATCACAACTTATCGGAATCCACCAAGACTCGTCCGTATCCGTGTTGCTCCAGCCACCAATACGTGAAGTGCTTTGAAAGCCAACTGGCGGCACGTTCCGTGGCCAGTTCCCGGTGGATTGAGGTGTAGATGATGGGAATGCTGAACTTGGCCTCGATGGCATCCAAGGTGCCGCAGACCGCGTTGGGGTGTACCTCGGAGGGGATGCCGAATTCGTCGCAGCCAGTCTTAATGTCTTCGTAGGAGGCTTCGATGAGAATTGCCTTCCACCGGAACTTGGCCAAACGCTCGCAACTGGCAAGGAACCGCCTACGATGGGCGACGGTGCAGGCCACGATGTCCGTCAGGCTCTTGCGTTCGAGAGCGAGGAGGGTCTCCATTCCTTCAACTGTGTAGTCACCGGTCTTCAGCGCGGCTCGCCGCTTGCCGCCGATCCAGTTGGGGTGGCTGGCGTATAGAGCGAACGGTTCCCGTTCTCGGGTGTCAACCAGCACCACTGGTTTTGGTATCTGCGCACTTCGGAGGATGCTGTGCCCGTCCCGTTTCACCACGAGCCGGCCGGAACTCGCGCGAACGAAACGAGAATTCATGTCCGAATCGGCAGATGCGTCATCCTCAGAAGATGTCACTTCAATTCCTTATTAGGGTTGCGTTCATAGGTGGCCGACATAGGGAGCCGCCGACTACCGTACCACTTTGATCAAGATCGCGATTCCAGGATGAGTATACTCCGTCCACTTGCCATACTTCCCGATTTTGGGGAAAGTCCATGCAATTGCATCTGGATGCAATGACTTCACTTGGTTAATAACCCAATCAACGTGGCTCTTTAAGTTTGCAGTCCGTTTGAATGAAACAGATGGCGTCACGAACATAATCGCAATACGTCGCGTATTGTCTTCTCTTTGGGCTTGGCGGATGTCCTTGCATACGCGTTTGAGGTACTTGGCCAGCTTCGGCTTCTGATCCTTCATAATTGAAGCTCGGATCCAGCAATGCTTTGCTTCTGCCCTAAAGCGGCTACCTGATGAGGTTTCAAAATAGAGGTCCGCCCGGCCTGTAAAGGAGTCTCCGGTTAAATTGCCCCGCCGCGAGACTTCTCTCTTAGAATCTGAATACTCCTCCAACGAAATCCCTTTTTCTAGCCAGATTGCACTGGAGAACAAGCCCAACGAGGCTCTTTCGTTGTACCACCAACGCACATCGCCTTCCTTATCCCAACGCTCTGCCAGATCGTTGTTAAGGTCGATCCATCTTTCGAGCACGGGGCGCAAGCATTCCATTCGCTTTTGGTTGCGGACATGGACATGGGAGATACTCGGTTGGGGGTTCTGCTTTGGCTTCTTGATTCCTTTCAAACTTCTGATGAATTCGCGATAACGTTGAGGAGGCTTGAGGGGTGACTTATTTCGACCAAAGCCTTTGAAGTCTGGCCAAATCCTCCGGAGTGCACCAGCATCAACTGGATTGAAAACCCTGATCGAGTTTGCCTCGAAGAGATAAACGCCTTTATAGCCCTTATACCGACCACGTTCGCCCCGAGGTAATCTTATACTTCGGGTGAAAACTGCGCTGGCAATTAGGCTGCCACCATATTGGAATAGCACAACGGCGCCCGGCTCCGCTCTTAGGCCCTTCTTGCGATACGCGTAGCAGCCGTTCCGTTCAAGTGGCAGCTCCTTAAGGAAGAATTCCTTCTGGACCTCTTCAGCATCCTTACCTTCGAATTCCTTTCGGCAATCCATGGGCAGAATCCGCACTTCAGGGGGTGCCTGACTCATATTGTCATTCCTTTCCTTCTTGGTACGGGGGTAAAAAGCCTCAATCCTCAGTTCCCATCTCCGTCAAGACCATCCGCGTTTCCCTTCAACTGTGCCGCCTCGCGGAAACAGTCTTGGGCCTCGTCTGTCCTGCCCAGCTTGGTCAAAACATCACCGCGCAAATTCACTGCTACCGCCAAGTCTTCCCGTTCTTTCGGGCCGTTTGCAGCTTCCACCATGGCGCGGTTGAGAGCGATAGCGCGGTCGGAAAAATCGAGCGCCTCTTGGCAGCATCCGAGATTCAGTAGCACGTCGGCTCTGCAATAAAGCGTATAAACGTAATCTGCGTTCAAGGTACCCGGCTTATCGCTTATCACATCTTCCCAGGCGGCAATCGCCTCGTCGATGGCCGGCAACGCCTCTCTGAAACGCTTCTGTCGAATGTACAACTCTGCGTTGTTCAGCCACGCTCGGCAATAGTCTTCGCGGCTGCCGCATCGTTCAAAACCATCGATCGCGCGTTCGAGACAGGCGCGCGCTTCGTCGTTGCGCCCAAGCAGCATGAGCGCCAGCCCCTTGTTCATCACCGTGACGGCGATCTCGCGCACGTCCTGCGGTGTTCCGTCACCGCGCACGAACCCCTCATGGATTCGGATCGCTTCGTCGAAACACGGGATCGCTTCAACCAGCCGCTCCAATTCCACCAGCGCGTTCCCCTTGTTATCCAAAGCCTGCGCCAGAGCCAGCGCCACCGGATCTGACTTCTCACTCATGCCGCGGCAAATCGTCACGGCTTTGTCGAAGCTGGCCAAGGCTTTCTCATCCTGACCAAGCCGTTGAAACCGGTGGCCATCGTCAACCAACGAAACAGCCTGCCGCTCGACACTCTCCCAATTCGGTACCTGATCTGCATTCATTACCGGGTCGCATCCCCATACAAGACGGACGCAATAGTAACGCGCCGGCGGCTCCTTGGATACGACTTTCCGACAAGAGGGTGGGATTCAAAGTGATGGGCAATCCACAGGTTTGGGCGTGGCTGGCAGGTGGCGCAAGCGTCTCTGCTTGCGCCAACGTCGCGCCTGCGACGTTGCTCTGTCCCGAGGGTTGTGTGCCCCGGACTGAAGCCTGAGGCTGCGCAAGCAGGGACGCTCGCGCCACCAATCTAGTTTGACCCGGCTGGCCGCGAAGTCAGTTTCCACACGCAGACCACGGGGCGCGGAAAGAAAGGCGCCAAGGAACCTTGCAGCGAGACCTTCCGCAGAGGGTGCACGTCAAAATGCGCCGACAACGATCTTAGATCGTCGATCGCCTCTTCGCTGAATGTTGTATCGATGACGTAGACGGGCAATCCGGCATCGAGCAATTGCTGAATCCGGTCCGGGTCTTCGACGGCCGAGAACTCAAATATGTCCACGGCGCCGTTCTCGCGGTCGCCGTCGTAGCTCTGGGCGATGAACGGGGGAATTTTCCGCGGATCTTTGGGAGGACCCGGCTGAACCTGCGATTCGTGCTTGTGATTCAAGGGGACGAGCTGCCGGGCGGTGTTGCGGATCACATAATATTCTATCAACCACGGACCGGTGCTGGTGATGATCACCGCGTTTGGCTCGACCCTCGCGTCCACTTCTTTCAGGAGACTCGCCACCGGGAGTTGGTCGCCGGTGCGTACGGTGGGATGGGATACCGATTCTCGGGCGGGGATGATCCAGAGCAGGGCCAGGACGGGAATCAAGAGTTTCGTGGCTTGCCGTTGCCAGAGCCGGCGAACGGTCTCGACGATCCCTATTCCCAGGAAGGCGGCGCAGAACGGCGCGACCGGCACCAGGAATCGCGCGACCCGGAAACAGAACACCGAGTAGAACATCAGCACCACACCCGTGACAATCCCGGCAAACCACAGCAAGTCGCCGACCCGGGTCTGTACCCTGGCGCGCTGAAGCGCAAACCAAATTCCGCACAGGGTCGCCCCCGTGAGCGTAAACACCAGCACCGATCCCAGCCGGGAATAATTGCTGGCCAGGTACGGCCACGAGGTCAGATGGGTGGCCAGAAGCTGCAGATAAAAAAAGAGGTTGCCGTGATCCTTCAGCTCCTCGCCGACGGTGGAGGCTTGGAAAGCGAATCGCCACCCAAACATGCGGGAGAGATTGTCATAGGGATTGCTGCACCAGTAGGCGCGGGCATCCCGCAACCACGCTCCGCAATGGACGTGGTTGTACCAGAGCATGGGAAGAATCAGAGGAGCCGCGCCAACCGCAGCGGCCAGAAGCCGCTGACAAATCTCCTTCCTGTTGGAACGCAATCGCCACAGGAGAAAGAGGGTCAGGATCGCGTAGACAACAGCATCGCCACTGCGAATCGCCGTCGCCCAACCGGCGCAAAGCCCCCAGAACAGCCATTTGACGGATTGGCGCCGCGCATCCTGCAGAATCCAAAGAAAGACAAGCGCTCCCGCAACGAAGAAGAAAGCGGAGGGAATGCTGGTGTCCAACATGCGAGTACACTCGTCGAATCGGCGATAGGTCGTCAGCCCGAGGCCGGCCAGAAATCCCGCGCCGACGCCAAAGCACTGTCGAACGGCAACATAAACCCCGACGCAGGTGAGAACGGCCAGAACCAGTTGTGTATAGATCGTCTTGTCCAGCGGTCCTCCCGTCAGCCAGAGGCTGGGCAGAATCAACAGGGCGTATCCCAATCCGCCCATACCGGGATGCGCGTGATGATTGATCACGAATTCGTACCGGCCCGTCTGATACAGGTTCCAGGTGGCAACACCGTACTTGGCCGCTTCCCGGGGCAGGTTGGCCGCAAAATCGGCCGGGGTCCAGAACCGCCAAAAGGCGAAAACGACAAGGATGGCCACCGCCGCGATTTCACGGAGAACGAACAGCCGTCGGCGCGCGTCGTGGTGAGCGGCCAGGTAATCCGAGAGGGCGTCGGTAAGTGGGGCCAACCTTGTCATCATGTATGATCGCCGCCGAGTCGTCCCAGCAATTCTGCACTCATGCGGATCCCGCGGTAAAAATTGTTCAGATCCATCTTCTCATTGGGAGAATGCCAGTTGTCATCGGGCAATCCAAGCCCGACCAAAATGATCTCGCCCCGCAGATACCGTTTGAAATCGTCGAGAACCGGCAACGACCCTCCTTCGCGCACGAAAACCGGTTTCCGGCCAAACGCTTTTTCCAGGGCGCGAGCTGCCGCCGCGGCCCCGCGGCCTTTCGTCGACGCCAGGAACGTCGGGGAATGATGCTGCGCGGTGATTGTCAGACGGACCGACTTCGGGCAGAGCCGGCGAAGGTGTCGCGTGATGAGACGGGCGATCTTCTCCGGTTTCTGATGGGGCACGAGACGGCAGGTGATTTTCGCGCCGGCCCAGGCAGGCACAATGGTCTTGCTGCCACTCCCCTGGTACCCCCCGTAGATCCCGTTGATCTCAAAGGTGGGCCGGACCCAACGGCGTTCCAAGGTCGAATACCCCGATTCCCCCGTCAAAGCGGGAACGCCGAGGAACCGGGCATACGCCTTGTCATCGAACCGCAGCCGGGAAAACTCGCGCCGTTCCCACGGCCTCAACGGCTGGACATCGTCGTAGAAGCCGGGCACGACGATGCGTCCCTGTCCTTCCACACAGTCGGCCAGAAGACGGGCGAGCACGAGCGCCGGATTGGCGACGCTGCCACCGAACACGCCCGAGTGCAGGTCGCGGGCCGGGCCGTCCACCCGGATTTCCAACGCCGCGATGCCGCGGGTCCCGTAGGTGATCGTCGGCACATCCTTCGCGAACATACCGGTATCGGAAACGACAACGTAGTCGGCGCGCAATTGCTTTGCGTGCTGGCGGACAAACCTGCTCAGGCAGGCGCTGCCCACTTCCTCTTCGCCTTCGATGAGGAAGACGACATTCGCGGGAAGCGGCGTGTTCGTTTTGAGAACACTCTCCACCGCTTTGACGTGGGCAAAGAACTGGCCTTTGTTGTCCGACGCGCCGCGGCCGAACAGTTTGCCGCCGCGCACGGTGGGCTCGAACGGGGGAGTTTGCCAAAGCTCGAACGGCTCCGGTGGCTGCACGTCGTAGTGCCCGTAGATCAAGACGGTAGGAGCGTGGGACCGTGGAGTGTGGAGCGTACGGGCAACGATGATCGGGTGCCCTTTCGTGGCGTGCAGTTTGGCATCGAGGCCCGCCCGATGGAAATGGGTGATCAACCAGTTCGCGCACGCGAGCAAATCGCGCTTGTGTTCCGGTTGCGCGGAAACGCTGGGAAAACGAACCAGCGTTTTGAGTTCGTCCAGGAACCGGCCCCTGTTCCGGGCGATGTACATTGAGACTGCGTTCATATCGCGCAGTATACCGCCTGGGAGACGACACAGAGGAACAAAAAATTCCGCGCGCACCAACGTGCCGAGGGAGGCTCCGACTGGTGCTGCCACACGGTTCCTTTGATCGGTAGCCGCACCGTTGCCGCATACGACTGCGGCGTCTCGTCCAACTCGGCTTATGGGTGCGTCCGCGAACGCAGGCTAAAGCCTGCGGCTACAGGTGCAATCCGTCAAATCAAGTGCGCCGTTGCTCTAGTCCCTGCGCTCTTCGACCTTCGGGGGCGGGCCGTTGCGGAATTCGGAATGACGCACCTGTCCGCCCGCGTGACTGATCCATACCCCCGCGGCCAGAGCCGCCAACGAACAAAGCAGGGTGACGATGAGCAACGGCTTGGCAGTCCGCGGAAATTTCCAGGGGATCAAAATCGTCGCCAGCGCCAACGCTCCAGCCAGGTAATAAACGTATTCACCCTCCTCCGCGCGATCGGCATGAACCTCCAACCATCGTTGGCCGTCGCCGTTCGACATGGAATAAACCCGGTCATAGCCCCGGTGGCCGGTGCGCACCACCGGCCAGACGGAGGCACACGCGCAAAACACGAGGACCAGTGCTACGATCTGGGCTGGGCGGCTTTTCAAAATCAGGGCGACGATCAGCCCCAAAAGGCCACAGGCCAGTCCGTAGACCGGCATGGGATTGAGCAGCACATGAAAATATTCAGGCTGCTTGAGCGTTTGGAGCATCTGACCCAGTTCACTCATGGGAGATGCGGTTCGTTGTCACTTCACAATGGTGGCGTTCTCGATCATGTTGATGCCGTCCCGGCTCACCAGTTTTCCCTTCACGCTGATGGTCTTGCCGGCGTACGGAGCCAACTCGGAGTTCAGCGTCTTGTGTTCGCCGATCAACAAATACGTTTTGCCGTCGGTTCCCTTGAGGCCTACGGGCAGGCCGGACGAAATGCAGGTCTGGGCGCATTCCGCGTGTTTCTCGCCGGAAGCGCCGTGATCGAGGTAACACGCCATGTCGAGCACTTCGCCTTTGACGGTGACGTCCTTCGCTTCGTCAGCGGCCCGGGCGCTCCAGAGCGTCACGGTGCCCGCACCCACGACTGCCATAACGATTGCCACGATTCTTTTCATAGTTGTCCTCCTGATTGGCTTGTTGTTCTTGCTGCGTCTGTTTATTCGACAGCCATTTGTTTCAAATTATTCGGGATGGAGAGCCTTTCCACCTCGGCACGCAGATCCTCGTAATCGAGCAGTCTGCCATTGTGCAATTTCGTGAAAGCTTGCGCCTCTTCTTTAGATGCGAAGGCGAGCACACTCGGTTCACATCGGTCGAAACTCTTGTAATAACAGCAGCCGTAGGCGTCCCGCTGGGCCTCGTTCATCGAGCAGTGGGAGACGTCGCTGCCCATCACGTAAACCGCCTGCGCAGCATCCACCCATTTGCCGTTGTTGAAATCCGTGGCTGCCATGGTGCGCGCCTGTTGATTGATGGCGTGCAAATACTCCAACCCGCAACGCGGGCAACAAGTGTCGAGCGTTTTTCCGTTGGCGAGAAGGATGCGAAAAGCGAATCCCCGGCATTCCTCGCGCCGGCAAACGGGGCAGGATCGCGGGGCGCGGCTGCAGGAAAGCGCGGCCAGCGCGAGCAAACAAATCAAAGTACTCAAAGGCTTCATGGAAGCGACCTTCCGGTTCTGCAAGCAGTATACTCCTGCAATTCCGACAGGGTTTCAAGTTCATCTCGGATCGCCCGTCCCAAGAAAAAACCCTCACGATCGCTCGTGAGGGCTTTTCAGCTTCCGACGGGATATGGAAGGCCTTTGGCGGCGATCCAGGTGAGGCGCAACGATCGCCGCGCGCGGTTGCCGGTACCATTAACAATCGGCATGCCATCCGAGTGACAGGAATGTGAGAATTTCGTAACCTATTCAGCCGCAATTCATTTTCGAACGGGGCAACGAACGCTGGAATTCTTCCTGTGTTTCGAATTGGGCAGTCTGGTCAAGTCGCGGCAATCGGATGTTTAGAGCCTATCCCAAAACCGTGTAGCCGCAGGCTTTAGCCTGCGTTTCCCGCGCACCCATAAAGGGTGCGGCTACAAAAACCCATGTTTTGAGATGGGCTTTTATTCGCGGAGAAACTCCAATCGTTTGCGGAGCGTCTGCTTCGCGCGGTACAAGCGACCTTCAACGGACTTTGGCGAACAGTTCATGATCTGCGCGATCTCTTCGTACGCCAGGCCGTGGTACTCGGACAGGATCAGGGCCGTCTTCTGATCTTCGGGCAAGATCGCGATGGCGGCGGCGATTTGCTCGCCGATTTCACGGGCCTGGACTTCTTCGCCCACGCCGCCGGGCGCGGCGACCGGACTCGCACCCGCATGCTCTTCCAACGCTTCCAGGGAGTCTTGCGGATGACGTTTGCGCCAGCGGAGACGATCGATGCCCGCGTTTCGCGCCAGGGCAAAGAGCCAGGTGGAGAATTTCGTTTCCGGTCGGTAACTGCCGATCTTGCGGTAGAGCCGGACAAAAACTTCCTGGGCAACATCCTCCGCCTCGGCCGCATCGCCCAGCATGCGATAGACAAAGTTCATGACCGGCCGCTGATAACGGCGCATCAATTCGTCAAACGCGGCGTTGTCGCCGGCCTGAAGACGCTCCGCGAGTTCTACGTCGGTATGTTCGGATGGTTGCATGACTGGTGAGCAAAAGAACGAGGGGGTAGGTCAAAGTGCTGGCCGCATGGCGCATAACTTCCGGAGCCTAGAAGCCCTGTTGGTAGTTGTCAAGAGGCGGGCCAAGGTGCTATGAAGAGCGAGTTGCCTCAGATCAAATGACACCGGAGAGGGCCGAGCGGGGGGTGTTTGGACAGGTCGTTGCCTCATAAAGAAATGACACCCATAACAGAGGCATGAAAATGACCCAGTTGACTTACGAAACGCAACTGATTCGCTGGCGCGCTCGTTACGCGCGCCGCAACCCGGACGGCAAGACACAACTTCTGGACGAGTTCTGCGAGCAGTACGACTACAACCGCAAGCACGCCATCAAACTCTTGCGCAACACACTGCCCCAACCGACAGGCCACTCACCCAGCGGCGCCCCGCCCCGTTACGATCCCATTGGGGAGGTTGTGGAACAGATCTGGCACTGTGCCGAACAACCCTGCGGCAAACGCTTGGTCGCGGCACTGCCGCTGTGGCTGCCGCACTATCCCAAACACTTCAACCGCCTCTTGCCCACACAACGCAAGTTGCTCGGCGAAGTCAGTGCGGCCACTTTGGATCGGTTGTTGGTCCTGCATCGGGCCAAGGCACGGCGGGGACTCTCGGGCACCAAACCCGGTAGTTTGTTGCGCACCCAGGTTCCGATCCAAGGCGAGGTGTGGCAACAACATCGCGTCGGGTTTCTGGAAGCCGACAGTGTGGCACACTGTGGCGATAGTCTGGCAGGGGACTTTGTCTGGAGTCTGACCTACACCGACATGGCCAGCACCTGGACGGAAGGACGGGCGGTATGGAACAAAGGTGCAGCCGGCGTGCTCGCCCAGACCCGCGATGTCGAGACCAGTCTGCCATTTGCCTTGCGGGGATTCGACTTCGACAACGGTAGCGAATGGCTCAATTGGCATTTGATTCGTCACCTGCAACAGCGACGCCAGCCGGTGGCGATCAGTCGCTCGCGGCCCTACCACAAAGACGACAACGCTCACGTCGAGCAGAAGAATTGGATGTGGCCGCGCCAATTGCTGGGCTATGGGCGTCTGGGCCAGGAGGGCGTCGTCGTCTCGATCAACACCCTCTACAAGGAAATCTGGGGGCCGCTCCAGAACTTCTTCCTACCATCGATGAAACTGCAGGACAAATGGCGAGACGGCAGTCGCTGGGTACGCCGCCACGATTCACCCAAGACCGCCTACCAACGCTTACGCAGCAGCCGACAAATTACCCAAAGCCAACGGCAACGATTGCACGAGTACCAAGAATCGTTGGATCCGTTTGTGCTGGCCCAGCAACTGGAGCAACAACTCAAACCGATCCTACGAATCGCCACCTGAACCGACCGCGCCCGCCCGCCCGCCCCGTCTCCCCCCACGGGGCGGGCGGGCGGGCGCAACGACAACGACCAAAAAGAACTGGAATGAAAGCTCTCTCTCGCTCACAATCCGCCACCGCACGGGTGTCATACCTTTATGAGGCAACGACCCTGACACCTACGCTTCGCTCGGTGTCATTTCTTTATGAGGCAACAAGAGAGAAGGAATTCTGCATGAAACTAAAAAGCTTCGTCAAGCTGTCTGTCACCCTTTCGTTGCTTGGACAAAGAGCGCCCAACAATACCGCGTCTCCCGTAGCCGCACCCTTTATGGGTGCGCCTTCCCAACGCAGGCTGAAGCCTGCGGCTACAGTCTTGTTAACGGCTCTAACCCTGTGTTTGCTGGCTCCCTTGTCCGCCATGGTTGTGGGAGCCGAGTCGACGGCGCAGCCTCCGAAACCGGCGCCGCAGTTTGTGTTGAAAGACCTTTCCGGCAAAGCGGTCAAGTTGTCTGATTTCGACGGCAAAGCTCTGCTGGTGGTCTTCTGGCTGACCCGTTCCGGGCCGTGCCAGGAACAGATCAAGTCCTTGATCGAACTGCAGCAACAGTACGCCGACAAACAGTTTACAGTGCTCGGGTTCTGTCTTAATGACAAGGGCAGTGCCGCTGTGAAAGCCTTCGTTGACGAGCGCAAGATCAATTTCCCGGTCCTCATCGCCGACTACAAGACCGTTCAAGATTTTGGGGGAATCACCGCTGTTCCGACCCTGTTTGTCATCGAAAAGAATCACCACATCATCCAGAAATACGTCGGCCTCACACCGAAGACCAAACTGGAAAACGATTTGAAGCCGATCCTGGAAAGGTAGAGCCGGTTCATGCGCCGCCTGTTTGCCTTCGTCTTGCTGCTTGGCTCGATGGCGGTCAACTGCTCCGCCCAGGGCGGAGCGGATGCCGGGCAGATCACTACGCAAGCCTGGCTGTCGCTGGACAAACTTGCGCCGGGTGCGCGGTTTCAGTTGGCCGTGGTTCTTCAGGTCAATTCGCCGTGGCATGTCAATGCTAACCCCGCCAGCGGAGAGGGTTTTATTCCAACCACATTGACCCTTCAACCCACTGCGTCGGTGATTGTGGATCGAATTGTCTATCCCAAGGGCGAGAAAACGGCGGTTTCCTGGAATGACCAGCCGGTTGACCTCTACACGGGCCGCACGATCATTTTCGTCGAGGCGCACGTCCGCCCCGATGCGGTGCCAGCCCCTTTCAAGTTGGAAGCCAGTCTGCGCTACCAGGCCTGCAATGACCGCCTCTGTTTCGCGCCCGTGACGATTCCGCTCATCGTGGACACAGAAATTGTTTCGTCCACCCAGACGCCGCAGCCGGCGCATCCGGAGATTTTCGGTTCCGTTGTCCCGGCCGGGATGCCGTCGCCAACATCGGCCAGGGCGGAGAACTCAATCGCTCGCTTGATCCGCGAGCGCGGACTGGTGGCGGCCCTTGCGTTTCTCTTCGTCAGCGGGTTGCTGTTGAACCTCACGCCGTGCGTGTATCCGATGATCACCATCACCGTGAGTTATTTTGGCGGACAAAAAGAAAAGAAAACAGCCAGGGCGTTTGCGGGTGCGTTGGCCTATTTCTTCGGCATCGTCATCACGTACTCCGCGGTTGGGCTGGCAGCGGCCCTGACCGGAGGGCTTTTCGGCACATTGCTTCAGAACCCGATCGTATTGCTATTGATCGGCCTGCTGCTTGTGGCAATGGCCCTGAGCATGTTTGGACTATTCGAGCTCCAGCCGCCCCAGTTTCTGATGCAACGGGCTTCCAGTCTGTCGTCAAAGGCGGGCTACGTGGGATTGTTCTTCCTCGGCGCGACTGTGGGCGTCATCGCGGCTCCGTGTCTGGCCCCCGTGGTGGTGGTCGTGCTCGCGTTTGCCGGATCGAGTGGCGACCCCTGGCTCGGTTGGTGGCTGTTCTTCGCGCTCGGCGTGGGACTGGGGCTTCCGTACATCGTGCTCGGCACCTTTTCCAGTCTCCTCACCAGGTTGCCGAAGTCGGGAGCCTGGATGGTCTGGGTGAAACGTGTTTTCGGCACCGCGCTGATCGGTGTCGCCCTGTGGATCACAAACCCGCTGTGGATGCCCGCCAGTGCCACCCAAGGCGGCGGCATCGCGTGGCAGCCCTACTTACCGGCTGCGCTTCAGCAGGCGGCAGCCGAGAAACGCCCCGTGCTGATCGATTTCTATGCCGACTGGTGTATCCCGTGCAAGGAAATGGACAAGAAAACGTACCCGGACCAGCGAGTCGTTGAGAAGGCGCGCGAGTTCCTGATGCTCAAGGCCGACCTGACGCATACCGGTTCGCCTGAAGTCGATGAATTGACCAGGAACTACAAAATCCTCGGTGTGCCCACGGCGGTGTTCATCGGTCCCGAAGGTCAGGAACGGGCGGAGTTGCGGAAGATCGGTTTTGTTCCCGTCGATGAATTCCTCGATGCGATGACCAAGGCTCTCGCGCCAGCGGCCGCCGCCACGAATGTCCCGGCCGCTTCGACGTCGTCAGCGCCCAACGTCCCCCCCCAACTGCTCCGCCCATTCTAAACTCTCAGCCTACACGCGAGCCGCGCGCGATCTTGGTAACGGCTTCATCGAGCACCAGGCGGGCATCGAGCTGCGTGGAGACCAATTGGCGGTTGGCCCCCAGGAGCAGGTCCATCGCGGCCACCAGCTCGGCCGTGGAGAAATTCCGCGCAGCCAGCGCGCAGCGGTACAACCGCCACGAACTCGGCAGTTTGCCCTCCTTGGTCTTGGGGAAATGGGCCACCTGTTCTTCGGTGAGGCGCTCGAAGCTTTTGACGAACTGGAACCCCGCGCCCGACGCATCGCTGACGGCGATCAGCTTTCGCGCCAGCAAATCTTTCATGAGCAGCATCAGACGAAACTGCCCGACCAGCAACATCAGTACGCCGATCGGCTGTTCCCCGGCGGCCAGCAGGTTTTCCAGCGCCGCAATCGCTTTGACCACCTGCCGAGCGCCGAGCGCGTCGGCCAGTTCCCAGATCACCGCCTGGCGCGAGGCGGAACAGATTGCCTTTACGTCGGCCTCCGTGATCTCGGGGCGTTTGCCGACGTAGACACAGACTTTCTCCAGTTCATTGGCCATCTCGCGCAGATCGGGAGCGACCAGTTCCCGGAAGACGTGAAATGCGCCGTCGCTCATCTGTTTCCCGTCGTCGCGGACCCTCTTCTGGATGAACCCGGCGATTTCCTCGTCACCCGCCTGTTTGCCGGACTCGGGCGCTTCAAAGAATCGGACTTCGCCGAGCTTCTCGATTGTTTTGTAAATAGTCTTGCGCCGGTCACAGCCGACCGCGCTGATCAGCAACGTCACGCCGCCTGGCAACCCCCGCTTGAGGTGGTCGGCCAGATCGGCCACCGCCTCCTTGACCGCTTCGGTGCGCGTCGTCTGGTTATCGCCCAACAACGTCGTGCTCTTGAGCCAGACGAGTTTTTCGCCGCCGAAAAAGCCGACCGTGTTCAGCGCCTCGTTGACCCGCGCGATGATCTTGAGCGCCGCGTCCTGGTTCAGCGCATCGCCCTCGATGATTTCCACCCCGAACTCGCCGGCCTTTTTCGGCGCGAGCTTCTCGGCGAGTTTCGCCGCGTCCTCCTTCAACGAAAACTCATCGTCGCCGCCGACGAGATAAACGGATTTGGTTGGGGCCTTGGTCACGGGCATCGGTTGTTTTGTAGTGTCCGCTGCAGAGACTGTCAAGGCGTTGCGCAGTCGAACAGAGCCACCGGGTGCATCTCGCCACTGCCACCAGTGCAACGGATGTTCCCACGCCCGCTGGGGTCAGCGGGCCTACAAACGGCCCAATGTGAGGTTCGGTGTTGTAGGCCGCGTGCCCTCACGCGGCGTCCGGGGGCAGTGTCATGCGCCCCGGGCACCCGATCCCGCCGGACTCCTTCACGCTTGTCCACTTGGGCCCGATCCGGTACCCTTCTCCCCGTGAACGGAGCCGCGCCAGCTTCGATCCTTGCCAGGAGCTACTACAAAAACCTGCTCAGCGTCCTTCTTGCGCCGTTCCGCGTTCGAACCCAGGTTGGGAGGCATCCATAAATGGGACTGCTGGTATTGATTGTTTTTTGGACTGCTGCGATCCGCCTTTGGATTGTTGACAGCCCAAAAACACCTTTGATCTTCATCGGTCTTTGGATCCTGGGCTTTTTCGGTTTTCACAGCCTGGGTTTGTCCGGCTATGCTTTCCTGGCTTTCGAGGCCATCCTTGCTGCCATCCTGCTGATTATTGAAAGATACAAGTCCGCTCTGTGAAAAAAACACTGCTGTCCAAAATAGTCTGATTTTGGACAGTAGTGTTTTTGTGAATCCACGCTCGGTCGCCCGTCAACCATTGATTTATCTCGATTTCCAGGCCATTGCGTGTTAGCCTAATCCAAGAGAAAAGCTAAGGGGAGAGGTGCTATGAAAGTCAGGCTTCTCAAGTTGTCTGCTGCATGTTTGACCCTGCTTACGCTATCGACGATCTCCGCCCGTTCGGCGAATGTTATTACGTTCGACAGCCTCTCCGAAGACGGCTCAGGATCGTTCATCGCAAATGGCTACCAGGGTCTCGTCTGGAGCAATTTCGCGTGCTTGAATGCAATTCTCGCAACGAACCTTGTCCAAACGATGGGTGTGAACGGCTATTATTACGGAATGGTGTCGCCTTCAAACGTGGCATTTAACGCCAATGGTAATCCCGCTGAGATTGATGCGCGAGGGACCAATTTTAGTTTTCTGAGCACCTACTTGACAGGTGCGTGGAGCAGCAACCTCAATATTGAAGTCCAGGGATTTCGCGGGGGCAGTTTGCTGTATGACGAGACGGTGGTCGCCAGTGCGACAAACCCGACGCTGTTTACATTCAATTATCTGAATGTCGACCGTCTCTATTTTCGTAGCTTCGGTGGCCAGGATGCCGGTTTTCCACCCTCTCACGGTCAGGGGGGGACCTGGTTTGTGGTGGATAACATGAGCATTGAGTTTGTGCCGGAGCCTTCCACGTTTTTACTCGCTGGTCTGAGCGCGTTGACGTTGTGCGCCTTTCTCAAACGCAGACGAGCCTGATGACAAACAGTGCCGCGCTTTCGCGCCTCGCACGGCCAACTCAATTATTTCTATGAGAACACTTCGTTGTGATGTGGTAATCCGCCTCTGAATCGGCTCACGCGCAAAAAACAACAGGGCAAGCGGCACGCTTCCCGTGGCTCCCGGCGATGGGAACCCCGAAAGCGTTCGCGGTTGCCCAACAAATCGCACTGGACGCTGACGGTGAAGAGCAACATCGCAAAGGCTCGGGTCGTCCGTGTGCGCATCTTGACACTGCCCCCGGACGCCGCGTGAGGGCACGCGGCCTACAACACCGAACCTCACATGGGGGCCGTTTGTAGGCCCGCTGACCCCAGCGGGCGCGGGAACATCCGTTGCATACAGGTGGCAGTTTCAAAATGCGCACGTCGTCGGTCATGCTCCCAGTTTATGTTTGACTCCCGAAACCAAGGTTGCGCACACTGGGGGCATGTGGGTTTGTGGCGCCAAGCAAAGCATCGCCTGGGGAATGCTGATTTTGCTGGTCAGCGTCGTCTGCGCGATGGCGAAGGATATTGTGCTCAAGAACGGGGCCCGTTACTCCCATGCGATCGTGCTGAGCCAGACCTCCTCCAATATGGAGATCCAGATTGCGTACGGCACGTTGAACCTGCCGTTGTCGGCGATCAAAACCGTCGACGGACATCCTCTCCCGCCGCCTTCTACCAACACCGTGGACGGATCCTCGAACTCGGCGACCAACACCGTGTCGGGAGCAGCCGGTGCCGGTGCGATTCCTTACGTTCACAGTTGGACAATGGATTTCTTTCTTTTGGAGCTCGCCACGGTATCGCTTGCCTGGATTGGAATGCTGCTCTGGGTCCAGCGCGATGTCCAGGGGACGCCCGAGCAAATCAAGCGCCTCAATGCCGACGTATTGCTGTTGCCCGGTCTCGGTTTCTTGCTGTATTTGATTTCGCGGTGGCGTCGTCTGCGGCCCAATGTCGAGCCGCCGACGCTGACGGGACGGGTCGCCGGGTTGAAGACGGATGAAGCGCCGAAGAAACGCGGGTTGTTTGGCGGTCGCACCAAAATCACGACCACGGGCCATGCCAAGAGACCCAGCATCAACATGGAATTCCTGGACGTCGATCGCAATCCGATTCAGATCCGAAAAGATCAGCCGGAGATGACCGGGATCGAGGCCGCGCGGGAGGTGTTGGAAGGCGCGATGATCGAACGATCCAGCGACGTCCATCTCGAACCGTCCGAGAACGGGTACCGTGTCCGGTTCCGGATCGACGGTGTGCTGCAGGAGCGGATGGTATTTGAAAAGACCGACGGTTTGCGCGTGGCGACGGCGCTGAAGGCTTTGGCACAGATCGACGTGGCCGAACGTCGCAAGGCGCAGGACGGACGGTTCCGGGTCCGGACACAGGCGGGAGAAGTGGATTTCCGCGTGGCCACGACCAACTCCATGCACGGGGAAAAGCTGGTACTGCGGATTCTGGATCGGCAGAGCGGTATCCTGAGCCTGACGCAACTGGGAATGCCGAAGCAGATGCTGAATGATTTTGACAAGGTGATCCACTCGCGCAACGGCATCATCCTCGCGACCGGTCCGACGGGTTCTGGAAAGACTTCCACGCTGTATGCGGCGCTGAGCCGGCTGGACAGGAAGCGGTTGAACCTGATGAGCATCGAAGATCCCGTTGAATACGAATTGGAGGGAGCCACGCAGATTCCTGTGAATACGAAAGCAGGCGTCACGTACGAATCGGGGTTGCGCTCGATCATGCGGCAGGATCCGGACGTGATCTTCGTGGGGGAAATGCGGGACTCCGATGCCGCCACGATCGCGATTCGCGGCGCGTTGACGGGGCACCTGGTCTTCAGTTCGCTGCACGCCAAGGATGCGGTGGGCACGATCGTGCGGTTGGAAGAAATGGGAGTGGAAAAGTATCAAATCTCCTCGGCGCTTCTGATGGCGGTGGGGCAACGGCTCGTCCGGGTTTTGTGCAAACGATGCCGCGAGGTGTATGAAGCAGCCTCCGATGAACTCAGCGATTTGGAGATGCCCCTGGAGAAGGGCCGAAAGATTTACCGGGCCGTAGGGTGCGACGCCTGCGACGGGACGGGTTACCAGGGGCGGACGGGGATCTTTGAAATGTTGCTTCTGGATGATGCGTTTCGCAACGCCATTAATGACGGGGCCAGCTATCAACAGATGTTTGCGATCGCGGCGCAAAAAGGGTTCCGAACCTATCGCGAGGATGGCGTGGACAAAGTCCTCAATGGCATCACCACCGTGGAAGAAGTGTTGCAGGCGAGTTGACATGAATGAGACCATCATGGTCGTGATCAGTGTGTTGGCGATCCTGGTGATCCTGGGACTGGGTCGGCTCGGCGCCTATTTCGGGGCATTTTACGAGGTGACCAGCACGTTGCTGTTGTTTCTGGCGATGATGGTTTCGCTGCGGTACTGGTATCTGCTGACGAGTTGGGTCATGTCGTGGTGCTCGGCGGAGACGGCAAGTTACGCTGCGTTTGGAGCCTACTGGACCTTGTTCTTGCTGGGCTGTCTTCCTCTCTTGCTGTTAACGAGCCGCGTCACCCAGGCGTCTATTCCCAGTTACCCCAGAGTTGTGGATATGGTTCTTGGAGTGATTTTCGGCACTCTCTCCGCCGCGATTCTGGTCTGCTGCGTGATGACCAGCCTGTCGGTCCTCGGGCCAAAACTCTGGGACGCCTACAACCCCAAAGCGCTCATGTTGCCGCTCGATCAGGTTCCGATCGAAATCTACAAGCACGTGGAAAGGGACCGGATGGGGATTGCAGCCACCAACTCTGCCCATACCCGGTTCCCGACGTTCGAGAAGACGGACGCGGACGACTTTGAGAAATACTGGAAGTAGCGGGTCGGGAAAACTTCAGTGCTTGGTGGTGAGACGGCTGAGGACCCAGAGCCCGCCCACAAGGACGGCAACTCCGTAGATCCAATAGCGCGCAAAGAGCTGGCCGAGGTGCCGGGGAAACGTGGACTCGGATGGCGGTTGCTCGGGGGTCGTCGTCCCGGCGGAGAGCGGCTGCTGAGACGCGACGGAAGGCTGGACGTTGACAGGTTGCACCTGCTGCGGGTTAAACGGAAGTGGGCTGACGGCATAGAGCACCGCACAGGAGTGAGCCTGCGCCATGGTTTGTTCCAGGGATGTCAATTGCCTTCGGAGCGCGGTCAGATGCGCGGCAGCGTCCGCATTCTCCGCGGTAGCGTGATCGTATTCCGCCTGCACTTTGGACAGCAACGCCGCGCGGTCGGGTCCACTGGTGCTCCCATCGGCCTGTGTTCCTGACCGGTTGGCCTCCCGCAATTTGGAGTCCGCAACCCTTCTTTTCTGCAGGGTCCGGTCCATCCGGTCGTTGTAGAGTTTGATTTCATCACTGAGAGATTGTTGCTGGTGTTCGAGGACATCGTACCACTGGAGCGAGGTTTCGGCGTAGAGATGTTTGGCTTCCTTGACAGGCTCCGGGAGATTCGACGCCGCGATCACCGCTTTGAACTGGTCCAGCGCCTGTGAAAAGTTGCTTTGCACCAGCAGTGCCTGGCCTTGGTCCAGGAGGCGTTGCGAGCGCGCCAGCTCCACTCGTTTCTCCGCTTCGGCCCTCGGCAGCCATTCGTTTCCCACGCGCGCGAGACCGCCGGCCACCTGGTCGCGCTCGGTCGTCCATTCGGCGATCTTCTGGTTGACTTCCTCTTCGTGGGTCGACTGGGGATACAAGCGAAGGAATGGACGGAACACGTCGTTGATGACGTGGTCGTAGTAACTCTGGGGCTCGCTCGTGTTCGGATCGAGCTGATATTCCTGCACCTGTTCGAACATTTTTTCCATGTCCCGTTGCGCCTTCTGCTCCGGGGTCAGGTGGATCACCTGGGCGACATCGGCTTTCTTTACAATCTGCTTTGTCGAAATGGTCCCCGACGCAAATCGCAGTTCGATCACGAATTGCGTCTTGTCCTCGGACATAATGTTGCCTTCCAACACGGTGCCGTCCTTGAGCCGGAGGGTGTCGGCGCGGGCAAACGCGCCCAGAGCGGTCACCAGCAAAAGGCAATGGAATGCGATCCATGCCCGGGATTGGAAAGCGCTCGTTGGATTTGGCTTCATATGAAGCGCTCGCATGGTAAAGAGCGATGTTCTGGAGGTCAACTGGAATTGGGCGATCTCATGGCGCCGCGGCGGATTTGCACGGAAACATGGCGGGCGCCTGGCACGCTGAATTTCTTCACTTCGATCGCCACGGTTTGGGCGAGTCGTCGTGACAGGATGGCCTCCGCGACCGCCTCGGCGACGGCTTCGATCAGTTTGCGAGAGCGTTCCGACGCGACGTGGCGGATCAGATCGGCCACCACGTCATAAGGGGTGGTCGCGGATTCCGAATCCGTACGCCCGGCCTCGGTCAGATCGCATTCCATTTCCGCCGTGACCAGCAACCGTTGGGCGTGTGCGCGCTCGGCCTCCGTGACTCCGACGCACGCTTCCACTTCGAGATCCGTAATGACGATTCTATCCATGAACGAATTCCTGGCACGGGAGGGCGACCGCCCTGATTGGAGCCGCTAATCTTTGGCCGATGGCACGTGCCGTCGCGCCAGGCGGCTGGTTTTCCGTTTGCGCAGCCTGCGCTCGATTTTTTCGGCAACGATTTCCAACGCCCGCAGCGGCTCGGGCCCGGTTTGTTGGGCACTGAGGTCGCGCCCTGGCAGTTCGACTAGCACCCGCACCACATACTGGGATGGAGACGGGTGGGCGCTGACTTTGCGCAGCCGCACCCGGGCGCGCATCGCGCGAGGCGCGTATTGGATAAGGCGGCCGATTTTTTCTTCGACCAACCCTTTCAAACTCTCCGTCAGAACCAGCCCATCAGACTGAATGAGGATATCCATTCTTTTTCTCCCTGATTTTCTTCGCTCGTCCCGAACACATTCGGGGCTGGGTTATCATAAGGCACGTTGTCTCGCTACGCCACTGGTTCCTTGCGGCAGGGCGATTGCATTTTGATTTTTGAGGGGGGTACGGAAGAAATTCTTTGTAAGTGGGCCGGTGGGGCCGGGTTATGACTGAAAGTTTTTGATTCCGGTTTTGTCGGATTTGTGGTTGAAG
>Ga0182027_10001005_pt1 | contig 47526 bp, 37 predicted proteins | sample 712E1DmetaG_FD_121300 | JGI IMG/M metagenome (GOLD analysis project Ga0182027, IMG submission 121300) | Permafrost microbial communities from Stordalen Mire, Sweden - 712E1D metaG (Illumina Assembly) | ecosystem: Environmental > Terrestrial > Soil > Wetlands > Permafrost | place: Sweden...
GACTCTTATCTTGAGGGTGGTATCATTGATAACCCGGTCGGGATATATGTTGATGAAGACAACACTTTGGTAGACTGTTTACTTGCAGGTAAATGGAAATTCAAATGTGGCGATAATAAGGACTGGTCGTCCGTTGAATTTAAGGATGACGACTGGAAACAAATTAATGTTCCCGATGCATGGGAAAATGAAGGTTATAACGATTACGACGGTTATGCCTGGTACAGGAAAGAATTTAAAATGCCAGTCAATCTGATAGGGAAAGAACTTTATCTATCGTTGGGCAAAATTGACGACTATGATTATGTTTATCTCAACGGTACGCTGATTGGTAAGGTTTTCGATTTAAAAAAGGATGGAGATTATAAAAGAAAAGGCTACGAATACAATGCAAGAAGGGTATATAAAATTCCTGAGAATATTCTAAAAAACGATGGGTTAAACATAATAGCTGTGAGGGTTTATGATCAAGGATTGGCCGGTGGAATTTATGAAGGCCCGATTGGTATTATGACAAAATCAAATTATAAAGAATACCGAAATAAATATTACCAGAATCAAAGCTTCTGGGATTATTTTTTCGAAGAATTCGTGGAAGATAAATAATAGCTGGGAGGAATGAAGATGTCGAACGATATAAATAAATATATGCGGAATATTGCAACTGCACTGGCCCTTTTTATTTTAATTCCCTCAATTAAAATGATGGCAGAGCATGATGACCTTGTAAAAACGATTGATCTTAAAGGTCCATGGAAATTCTCGATCGGTGAGAGGGATGAATGGGTAAATAAGGACTTTGACGATAGTAAATGGGAATCGATTCAGGTTCCGTCGCCTTGGGAAAATCAGGGATTTTATGGTTACAATGGTTATGCATTTTACCGTAAAGAATTTACAATTTCCAGCAAAGAACGCGGGAAAATGCTTTACCTGCTGCTCGGATTTATCGATGATGTGGATGAAACGTATATAAATGGTAAAAAAATCGGATCGACAGGCTCATTCCCTCCCAATTTTGAAACTGCATACAACGCATCCAGGGAATATTTTATTCCCGATGGAATCATCAATTTTGATGGTGTCAACGTGATTTCTGTTAAGGTTTATGATTCATTTCAGGATGGAGGAATCATCAGCGGGAATATCGGTATTTATACAGAAAAGATGAGTGTACCGGTTGATCTGAATCTTTTTGGATTGTGGAAATTTCGTACAGGCGATGATTTATCCCGTAAAGAAATAAGTTTTAACGATGCAAGCTGGTCCGAAATATTTGTCCCTGCAAAATGGGAAGACCAGGGTTATCGCGATTATGATGGGTATGCCTGGTATAGAAAGACATTTGTTTTTAATATAAACCCGGATGATGATAAGATGGTCCTTTTAATGGGTAAGATCGATGATATTGATCAGGTTTATCTCAATGGAACACTTATTGGTTCTACCGGAGAATTTCGAGGTAAGAACGGTGAGGTTAATGTTACTGGGATGGAATGGTCAGCCCAGAGGAGCTATTATATCCCGACGGGTTTATTGAAGAAAAACCGGAACAATGTCATTGCGGTCAGAGTATATGATGCCGGCGGAGCAGGTGGCATTTACGAAGGTCCGGTTGGACTTATCTCACAAAGCAAATACATCGATTTCTGGAAAAACAATAAAAATTTAAAGCGGTAGAGAATAGTAAGTTTGTCCTTTTAGTTGAAATGGCTGTCTCTGTAAGGTTGAGACAGCCATTATTTATATCTACCATTTTCCTGGCGTCAAGACGAAAAAACGATTGGTCTCCAAAAAGTGGATTAAAGAGACATAAAACCCCTTAAAAAAAGACAAGTCCAATACTTAACCACTCAATTTTAGTTAATCGATAGTCCATAGAATTTAGTTAGCACGATTGTTAATATTCCATTCAGATTTGATAAAAATCAGGAACGATTTACAAGTTATTATTAATAAATTACAGAAAACGATTACATTATAAACTTGTATTTTTAAAACAGGTATTTTTATTTCGTATAACATGATTTTCAATTGCAAAACATAAAATAGAATCCGTTAACTATCTTTTTTTAGAATTTGTTTTGCGGCAATTTTCAGATTTTTGTACCAGTCTTTATCAAACCGCCTGATAAGAGCGTCCTTTACAAAATCATAAAGACTCAAATCAATTTTCTCACCGTAAACTCTTGCCGGATCGCAAATATCCCATCTGTCATAATTAACAGCAATGAATTGATTATACTTTCTAATCCTGATAGGGTAAAGATGACAGGAAACAGGCTTCCTGAAATGAATGCAACCATCTAGGTATGCTTTTTCTATGCCACATTTTGCAATCACACCCTCAAAAACAACATATACACACTCGAGACCATTATTTAAAGGTGTAACCGCTTCATTTTCTTCATCGATCACATGTGTCCCTACTTTCTCAATAATTTCAACGCATTCTTTTCGCAGAAATGGTTTTATCCTATTTATAATCTTAGGGAGGATTTCAATTTCTTCATCGTTTAAAGGAGCACCAGAAGTACCCTTAACACAGCACGCACCCTTGCAACTTTCAAGGTCGCAACAAAATTTGCTCTCCAACAAGTCAGAACTTATCAGTGTATCCTTGATATTTATCATGATAGATTATCTGTCCTTTTAAAACGAAGATACTTAAAAGAAGTTTCGAACGGAATTAAACAATAATACAAATGATTTTACAAATGAAAAACCCCGTAGCTATCATAAGGCATTTATAATAACTAAGGGGAATAGTGTATTAATCTTAAACAATAATTAACTGAAACTTATTTCTTAACCTTATCGGAACTAAAAGCAAAAAGATAAGTCTCAATGGATTTTAACTCATCATCGGTTAATTTTGCTTTTTTACTCATTTTAGGTAAGACCTTATTTTCCCATTTGTCCTGGGTAAACTCATCAGGCTTATGAAGTTTGTGGCATTTCTTACATTTCATACCATATAGTTCTTTCCCGGCATTTATAGCAGCACTATCAACAACAGGCGCAGACATCTTCATTTGTCCCATATTCGAGCTATCCGAAGCCGGCTGAGTTTGTGGTGCTGGTTCAATTTTTGAGTTAGCCACTGAATTTGTGTTTGTTGTAAATGACCAGAGTCCAAAGACTGCCAATAGGAGCAGGGTTAATTTCAGTAAAAGTTTCATAGATTTTCAGTTTTAAAATTGGATTGTTTTTTTGGTATCGTCTATATTAAAGAATAAATATATTCCATTACCAATTTACAATAATTAATTTGATTGTCAATCTATAACGCTATTGGTGCGTGAAAAGTTCATATCAAACGGGAATATAATTTACATCCATTGATTTGTTCTATCATTTCATTGATGGATTTCGCACATATATCGATTTTATGGCATCTTCAATCCAACTTGATTTATCTTTAATACCTGTTAATAAATTACAAAATTTATACAGAATGAAAACAGGAACAATCAAACCAATCAGGCCCTTAATTTATGACCAGAAACTTAACCAAAATCAAATTTGTTTGTATTGATAAAATGAATTCGATAGTATGGAAGGATTTGTAAAGGTAGCTCCTGATAGAAGGCATAATATTCACTCTATAAAATTAAGGATGCTTCAAATCCATCCCTATTCCGATACTTTTGAACCTGGTCAGTTAAACCCTTAAGATGAACTATAAATATCATATAATGAGAAGATTAATATTTATTTTTTTGATACTAATTGTAATATTTCCTTTTTCAAAAGGTCAGAATTTAACCAATAAAATAGGGGGTAAATTAAAAGGAGTTGTAAAAGATAAGGACGAAAATACTTCGTTGCAATATGCAACAATAACCGTTTTTAGTAAGGATTCTGTACTTGTCGGTGGTGGAATTGCTTCGAAGGATGGGTCGTTTCTGATAGATCTTCAATCGGGTGATTATTATGCTGTGGTACAATTTATATCCTATGAGAAGCAGATCATCCGGGACATAAAGATCTCTCAAAAGAATCCTGTTTTTAATGCAGGTACGATATCCTTAGCTCCCCAGTCCTCCGCTTTGTCGGAAGTGACGGTTCGGGGAGAGAAAAGTGAAATGTTGGTTGCCCTCGACCGTAAAGTATTTAATGTCGGGAAAGACCTTAGCAGTACCGGAAAATCAGCTCTCGATATATTGGATAATATTCCTTCGGTAAGCGTTGACGTCGATGGTAATGTAAGTTTACGGGGTAGTCAAAATCTTCAAATACTGATCGATGGAAAGCCTTCCGGTTTGTATACAGCAGATAATACTGATGCATTGAAAAATTTACAGGGCAATATAATTGAAAAGATTGAAGTAATAACCAATCCGAGTTCAAAATATCAGGCCGACGGAGTTGTGGGAATTATAAACATAATATTAAAGAAAGATCAGCAGAAAGGTGTCAACGGCACATTTAACCTGACTGCAGGATCACCGAAGGAATATGCCGGCAGCATGAATGTGAACTTTAGAAGAGAAAAGCTGAATTATTTTTTCAACTATGGGATCCATTATTCCGAAAGACCCGGCAGTGGCAATAGTTTTCAAGAATTTTTCGATTCAACCCATACACTGATAAATAAAACAAATGTTGAAAGCAGCCGTTTGAGAACTGAGTGGTCAAACAACCTGCGGGGAGGTGCCGATTATTACATAAATTCTAAAAATTCTCTTACCGGAGAAATAGTTGTAGGTTTAAACAAGGAAAAGAATAATTCTGAAATTGGGTACAAGGATTTAGATAGTTTGGGTAGTCTGCAGAAATTAACACAAAGAAATTCTATAGAAGATGTCTCAGAGAAGGAGATAGAATCATCAATCAATTATGAAAAGAAATTTGATCAAAAAGATAGAAAACTTACGGCCATGGTTCAGTATTTCTATCACATGGAGCCTGGTACTTCAGTAATTAATGAAGATTCAATACCCTTAAATGCTGCATCAGAAAATATAAACTTGTTAAAACAACGGGATACAACTACTCAAAGTGAACGAAACTTTTTATTACAGACGGATTATATCCATCCATTTGGTACAGGAGGGAAAATCGAAACAGGATTGAGAGGTCAGTTCAGAAAAATAGAAAATCCTTATAGTGTTTACAACCTCGATACGAGTAACTATTGGGTTAATCAGCCATTATATACAAATCATTTTAAATATACCGAAAACATATATGCCGGTTATCTTCAGACAAGTTATAAATTTGGAATGTTCACGGCACAGGTTGGGTTAAGGGTTGAGGCATCGGATGTAAGGACCCATCTTGAAGAAACAAATTCCGGGAGCAACAATTTCTATATTGATTTTTTTCCTTCTGTCCATACAACCTTTCAGGTCGATTCAAAAAATTCACTCCAACTAAGCTACAGTCGCCGAATTAATCGCCCGGGTGTTTGGATGTTAAATCCATTTCATTCATATACTGATGCTCGTAATTTCAGGGCAGGTAACCCTGATCTAAAACCTGAATATACTGATGCTTATGAAGGAGGCTATTTGCTGAATACTAACAAATTTAATTTCTATTCCGGTTTATATTTTAGAAAAACCAAGGGAGGAATTGAACGCATCACTTTGGTTGTAGATGTTGATACAACATTACAGATACCTGTAAATTTAGCCAAAAGACAGTCATATGGAGCAGAGGCAAATGCAACATTGGATCTTGTAAAGTGGTGGACTTTTTCAGGAAATATTAATGTATACCGGGTCGTCACAAATGGTAATTTTAATGGTGTTAATTACAAAAGCGACAATCTTGGGTGGGATACACGAATAAATTCACGCATGCGATTTCCAAAAGATGTTGATTTTCAGGTATTATTTACCTACCGGGGACCTCAACAAACTACCCAGGGAAGCCTTAAACCCTTTTACATGTTAAATGCAGGAATAAGCAAAGACCTGTTTAAAAATAATGCAACTCTTACTTTCAATGTTCGCGATGTTTTAAATAGCAGACGTTTCAGATATGTTATAAATCAACAGGATTTTTATTCTGAAAATGAATTCAGGTGGTCGAAGCGCAGCTATTCGGTTACATTGACCTATCGGTTAAACCAAAAAAAGAAACCCGCCAAACGAAGCGAAAATGGCGATAATAATAATGGAGAAGGGGCTGATTATTAAATAAATAATAAAAAATATTGAACCCTGACAGGGTCATCGAACCTGTCAAGGTTATTTATTTGATAATATTCAACAAAATTTTATTTTGAATCTATTTTTGACTACTTACGCTCACCATGGTTCATCATACTGGGTTTTCCATCAAGTTGCGCCGAAGCATCCACACTAAAAGTTCCCTTGGTGACTATCTCCTCTCCTTCAGTTAAACCGTCGGTTATCACATAACTATTGCCCAACATTGGTCCGAGACCTATTTCACGGATCTTAAATACCGGTTCATTTGAACCAGCTTGTTTTACATAGACAATGGAACGTCTACCTGTCCAAAGGACTGCCGATCGGGGAATAACAATTTGATCTTTGAATTCGCCCAGCATGGCTTTAACATTTCCGGTCACAAACATTTCCGGCTTTAATTTCCCCGATCGATTATCCGCTTCAATTCTTACTTTTGCGACCCGCGTAAGCGGATCAATAACCGGATCAATAAATGAAATCCTCCCCGAAAAATTGATGCCTGGCAGCGCCTGGACTGTGAATTCGAGGTTATTACCTTTCTGCAGGAATTGTATATCACTCTCATAGGCATCAAACATAACCCACACTTTCGAGAGATCAGCTACCTCAAATAAAACAGCTCCCTGACTTATGTAATCACCGTTATTTACGCGTCGGGACATTATTATACCGCTGGTATTTGATATAATCTCAACTTTATCTTGAATAATTCCGGAATTCTCAATCGCTGATATCTGAGATTCGGGGAGCATCCACTGACGCAGTCTGTCTTTTGCAGCTTCGTATATTTCAGGTTGGGATTGTTTGGTTTTTGCAGCTTCTAATAATTCCTGCTGCGCTGTCACAAGTTCAGGAGAATACAGGAGTGCCAGTGCCTGACCTTTTTGCACCGATTCACCGGTGAAATTCACAAGCAATTTTTCAATACGACCCGATACATGGGCTACCTGGTTTTGCAGCGAACGCTCGTCAGCCTGTACTTTCCCGTACAAGCGAATGTCCTTGATAGGTTTTTGCCGGGTCACTATCATTGTCAGTACATTGGCCAGCTCTACTGACTCTTTGGACAGATGTATTGCATCCGGATCTATAGTTCCTGCGTTGTCATGGTTGAGTGGAATAAGCTCCATCCCGCAAATAGGACATTTCCCTGGGTGGTTCATTCTTATTTGCGGGTGCATGGCACATGTCCAAATAATTGATTTGCTGTTCACTGTTGTATTACCCTGGATCACTCCTTTGGTATGGGGTGTATGAAAAAACAACCAGCCGATAAATATTCCTCCGAGGGCTACCAGTCCATAAAGGACTGCTTTATTTGAAAATAACTTCTTCATAATTTTAATTCTATGGTATTTCAAGGTATTTCTAACTTCTACTGACTATTTCGATTCATTCCTGCTTGGTTTCTCATATATCGTTGTATCTAAAATTTTTCAATATTCTTCCAAATTTCCAAGCCTATTCATCCATGCGATAGCTGTGTTAAAATCTGTCACTGCTTCTACTTGCTTAAATTCATAATCCAGTGTCTGCTGCCGGAGGCGCAATATGTCAGTTAACCCGATTTCTGAAGTTCCAAAACTTTTCATCATAATATTCAGCGTTTTGTTTGCAAGTGAATACTGATTTGCATAAAGATTCATTCTTCGTTGTGCCTCCTGATATAACTGAATAGCTTGGTAATACTCGGTTTGCAAATTATTCGCAGATGCAGCATAATTCTGTAAAGTGGCTGTCTTCATGATTTCGGCTTCAGTTTGCATCGCTTTGTATTTTCTACGATAAATGGGCAGTGTAACAGTTACCATTGGCATAATCATATCTTTACCATTCATGGAAGAGTTTGACATATCGCTATAGTTGATTAGAGTATAATTCAAACCTAAACCTACCATAGGGTATCCCATGCGCGTCACCATTTTTTTTCGGGCATCGAGTGATTGTTCTTCATACTGCAACATACTTAGCATCGGATTGTTTAGGAGCATACTGTCTGAAACAGCAGGTAGCGAGATATATAGCGTATCCGGCCTCAACGTGTCGGCAATTGTAACGGTCGATTGCACCGGTCTGTTCAGATAGCCGTTAAATCTTGCAAGAATTGAGCTATATTGATTTTTGAGCAGTGCTATGTTATTATCCAGATCTCCGATTTCTATTTCGATGCGGTATAAATCTGTCAGGCCGGAGCCTATGGAAGATGCCCCCATACTATTGCTTTGCACAGTAGAATATTGCTGAATTGATGTTGAGCCCGCATTGCCCCCCATAGTTTGCATACCCGATGAGCCCACTGAGGTACTTTGCGATTGTACAGATGACCCTGTGCTTCCTGATTGCGACGAGGTTCCTTGTCCGGCCGAAGAAGCTGTGCTAAACCTCGCTAATGTTAACCTTTCGATAGAATGCAGTATTTGAATGTTTTTTTCAGAGATCGAAATATCGGCTGCCGTCTTGTACAATTCATACCATGTACGTTCTACATCGTAGAACACCTGCAATTTTGCATCACGAAACGATTCGAATTTAGCCTTTGCCATCATGCTCATCTCGTCTTTTGCGTTTTTCAGCACACCAAACCATGGAAACATTTGCATCAGTCTAATATCGGCCACCTGATTGCCGCTTACCAGTTCCATAGGGGTTAGAAAAACTCCCATGTTCAATTCCGGGTCGGGCAAACTGCCAACCTGCAGTATTTTTTGAAGAGCAGCCTGATATTCCGAATACTTTTGAAGTACTGTAGGGTTGTTTTTGGCAGCTATTTTAAGATATTGAAATAACGAATCGCTTTGTGAATATGCAGATATACAAAGAAATATGTCGAGATAAAGAGTTATACAAATTAGCCTATATTTTACGCTCGTTTTCATCTTTTGTACGCTTAATGAAGTTGTTTAATTTTATTTGAAGTTCTTTAGAAATGGATTTGTACTCATTGAATAAATCTTCTGATATTTTTCCCCGTTCAATTAATAAATCAAGCCAGTGATCTGTTGCCTCTGATTGTGAAGCCCTGGCAAAATAAAAAAATCGAACTCTGTCTAAAAAGTAAAACCAGCTATATCCTTCAACTATATTAGCTCCAATTGAATCTGTAGATCGAATAAATTGATCCCCAATGTGTTTCTTATCTTCGTAACTCATTGCAAAGTATATTTTCCAGGCAATTACCGAAAGTTTTCTTGAAAGCTGATATACAATTAATTCAGTAACAACCAGACGTTTTTTATTTATCATTTCTGTCAATTTAGGTAGTATCTAAAATACCTGAATATTAAGGAATGAGTAAAATGTATTATATCAATTCTAATTCTATTTGTATCAATTATATATTCATCTATTTCTATTGAATCTCCAAATCTTTCTTTTTATACTTCAATGCCTTTTCTCTCCACATAGCCTGAAATAAAGGAACAACAAAAACTGTCATTACCTGAATAACCATACCGCCAAACATGGGTATTGCCATTGGAGTCATAATGTCGGAACCTTTACCGGCAGATGACAAAACCGGTAACAGAGCTATAACTGCAACGGCTGTTGTCATCATGGCGGGTCTTACACGCTTTAATCCGGCGAATACAACCGCTTCACGAACTTCATGCACTGTTGCCGGATGCCGGTCTTCGAATACCTGATGAATGTATGTGCCCATAATAACTCCGTCGTTAGTGGCGATTCCGAAGAGAGCAATAAACCCGACCCAAACAGCCACACTTAAGTTAATCGTATGCATCTGGAATAAATCACGCAGATTAATACCTGCTATCGGGAAATTTAGGAACCATCCTTGACCGTATAACCAAAGCATAATAAATCCTCCTGAGAACGCAACAAAAACCCCTGAAAAATGAATAAAAGAAGCAGTAACCGTTTGAAACTGAAAATACAACAAAAGCAAAATTAAAATAAGACTTATCGGAACCACAATGGCAAGTCTTTTGGTTGCCCTGAGTTGATGTTCATAATTCCCGGCAAATTTATAAGAAACACCTGCAGGCAGTGTGAGATCCCCTGATATTATTTTTTGATTCAGCAATTTTGAAGCTTCATCTACTACATCCACCTCTGCCTTATTTTCCTGTTTGTCGAAAATTACATATCCAACCAGAAATGTATTTTCACTTCGGATCATTTGAGCACCCCTGGAATAATCAATGTCGGCAATTTCACCCAGCGGAATTTGATTTCCATTCATAGTGGGGATGAGAATATGTTTAATATCATCAGGATTGTCGCGTAATTCACGGGCATAACGCACCCTCATCGGAAAACGTTCACGGCCCTCAACTGAACTACTTAATGTCATTCCTCCTACGGCAACCTGTAAGATTTCCTGGGCATCAGCAATGGTTATTCCATAACGGGCCATTGCTTCGCGGTTCAAGTTTATTTCAATGTAGGGCGCACCAACAGCCCTGTCATAAAATACCGAGGATGCCTTCACAGAGGGCACTTCCTTCAATGCCTTTTCAAACTGCATTCCGGCTTGTTCAATGCTCTCCAGGTCAGGACCATATACTTTAAGGCCCATAGGCGCTCTCATTCCGGTCGAAAGCATGATTAAACGGGTTTCTATAGGTTGCAATTTGGGGGCAGAAGTCAAACCGGGTAAATTGGTAACTTTTACAATTTCATTCCAGATATCATTCGGCGATTTTATATGATCACGCCATTGCCTAAAATAATCTCCACGATCATCTGGAATCAGATATGAATTGAGAGACATGGATATATGTTGAAAAATTGTGTTAAAAGGCTCGTCTTCAAAAACCCATGTATTTTTTATTTTAACATAAAACCTTCTTTGCTCTCTGAAATATTTTATATCACGAATATTATCTATATCTATTTTATTTCTACTTACCTCAACTATATTTCCATTTATAGCTATTTCATTTCTGATTTTTGATAGGTTTAAAATAAAGTTTCCGTTTTCATCTATCTTAAATCTTTTTCTTTGCCCGTTTTCATCCAGAATATACTCCGGCCGGTAATTAATGGTGTTTTCAAACATTTGTACCGGCGCGGGATCGAGGGCTGAATTCACCCTTCCCCATTTTCCGACTGCTATTTCAACTTCAGGAATGGAAGTAAGACGTTTATCCAGCGTTTCAATATATTCTAAATTCTTTTCTATACTTGAATGCGGCATGCTGGTTGGCATTAGTAGAAATGATCCTTCATTGAGTGATGGCATAAATTCTTTACCGATACCCGGTAAGACTCTTGTTGCACTCTGCCAAACAGCATTCTGTCTGAAACTTTTCCACCCGACTTTTTCAAAACCATTTGCGGTAAAGCCGAAAATTTTTTCAAATCCAAGCCAAACCATAATTCCAAAGAGCAGTGTAAAGGCCGGTATCAACAGGAATTTCCATTTATTGACCAAGCACCAGCGAAGAATAGTTTCATAGAAATGAACCATTGCCATAAGTACGCTAAGAATGATTACTACAATTCCAGCAACAAAAATGAAATTGATAAAAATACTGTTATGAGCGCCTAAGGGTAACCATTCTATCGATAGGTAGTAAACTGCTGCAATTACCGTGATAGCAATATTGATATAATTGGGAAATTCACTGCGTTTTTCCGGCCCCCGGTAATCCAGCAGGTTATTGATTCCAACAGCTACTAATGCCAATGCCGGCCAGGTATGCCATATAATTATAAAGAGAAATCCGGCTGCGATGAGTGTAGCATTCCAAATTTTGCGGATTTTCTTTGTATCAATGCGGATATTAAAAAATATATGGACCAGGGTGGGCAATACTACAATGCCCAGAATAAAAGCGGAGAGAAGGGCAAAAGTTTTTGTGAAGGCTAGCGGTCGGAAAAGTTTCCCTTCTGCTGCCTGCATCGCAAATACCGGTAAAAAACTTACAATGGTGGTTGCAATTGAGGTAACAACTGCTGCCCTGACTTCAGTGGTTGCCGAATAAATTACATCCAGCAGTTTCTTGCCTCGTATGCCTTTATTTTCCGGCATTTCCAAATGCCTTAGTATGTTTTCCACATCCACAATTCCGATATCGACCATTACACCAATCGCGATGGCAATTCCTGACAGGGCCACAATATTTGCATCAACACCGAACATGCGCATTAATATAAAGGTCATTAAAACGCCAATTGGCAGAAGTCCCGCTACGATCAATGAAGCCCTGAGATTTAATACCAATACGATGATCACGATGATACTGATGAGAATTTCATGCGAAAGGGCAGATTCCAGCGTACCAATGGTTTCCCTGATAAGTCCTGTACGATCGTAAAACGGGATGATGCTCACCTTTGAGATGCTACCATCAGGCAGGGTTTTCTGAGGCAATCCGGCGTCTATTTCTTTAATTTTATCTTTGACATTGTTTATAACATCCATCGGATTGGATCCATATCGTGCCACCACTACCGCGCCGACTGCCTCTGAACCGGCTTTGTCAAGTCCCCCTCGCCTTGGAGCAGGTCCAAAGGAAACATTGGCTACATCTTTAATCCGTACCGGAACATTGTTCCTCACTGCAATTACCGATAATTCAAGGTCATCAAGGTTTTTAACATAACCAAGTCCTCTGATTATATATTCAACGTTGTTCAATTCCACTGTTTCAGCACCAATGTCCAGGTTGCTTTTGCGCACGGCATTCATAACATCCATTACTGTTACATTGAATGCTTTAAGAGCTTCAGGGTTTAGATCCACCTGATATTCTTTAATAAATCCTCCAACTGAAGCAACCTCCGAAACTCCCTCGGCTGCAGACAGTCCATACTTCACATAAAAATCCTGAATGGTTCTTAATTCCGACGGATCCCATCCTCCATTTGGCTGACCGGTCTTCGGATTGCGACCTTCAAGCGTGTACCAGAATATCTGTCCCAATGCCGTAGCATCAGGTCCCAAAGTGGGTTGCACCCCCACAGGCAAAGTACCGGGCGGTAAAGAATTGAGTTTTTCTAAAATCCGGGAACGGCTCCAGTAAAATTCAACTTTGTCCTTGAAAATGACATATATAAATGACATCCCAAACATGGAAGTGCTCCGGATAGTCTGAACCCCAGGAATTCCCAATAAAGCAGTTGTCAGCGGATAGGTAACCTGGTCTTGTATATCTTTGGGAGAACGCCCCATCCATTCGGTAGCAACAATCTGCTGATTTTCACCAATATCGGGGATGGCATCTACCGGAACCGGGTCCCGTGGGATAATTCCTGTATGCCAGTTAAAAGGGGCAAATACAATTCCGCAAACCACAAAAGTGATCAGGAAGATGAATGTAATAAGCCGGTTTTCCAGAAAAAACTTTACGAGCCTGTTAAAAAACATAATGCGGGATTTTACCTCTATGGGTTATTTCTTTAAAATTGTGCTGAAATAGAAAATAAGTTTAGTTATACTTCAAAAATTCTCTTTTGACGTAGTTTATTTAAAAGTAATGCTCTGACTGAGCATTACTTTTAATACACATTACTTTCTTTCATATTGGCAGCAACCCGGAAGGCTATTGTATGATTTGTCGTCCGCTTTATATTTTTCAGTATCATATCCAACGGCAGCAATCTTTTTCTGGATATCGTCGCTACTTATTTTCGATGGGTCATAAACCAGTGTAAGAACCTTCGTTTCTTTGTTCCAATCTGCTTTAGAAACACCTTCGACTTTTGCGGCTTTTTCAATACGACCTTTGCAGGAGCCACAATTTCCCGAAACTGCGATAGTTTCAGTTTTTGAAGAGACTTTATTCTGAGTTTGAGCAAATGTATTGAGACCTAGTACAACCGCCAATACAGCAGTCAAGAATAATTTTATAGTTTTCATCGTAATCTGAATTTATTGTAAAAATTATTTAAAAAAATAATTAAAAAGATTTTACAAAAGAGACCATTTGGCCCTTTTGCAATAAATAAGCATCACATGAATTTCAGATACGGAAAACACAAATATTGGCCAGGCTTACAGCGCTGGTTACCGCAATGTCGGGTGGAACGGCATTGTTGTATGTTAACGATAATAAGGAAGTATTTTGGGAAGTCAAACTTACAGGAACATTGAATACCTGTATCAGACTTTTTGTTAAATCTTTAATTTGGCTTGCAGAAGGCAGGTAATTGCTGTCAACCGTCAGCACGCAAATTTTATTTTGACAACAATTTGAGGCAATTCCATTGCCGGAAGGGAATGATTGTCCGGGACTTTCCATGCCACAGGTTGCTTGTTTACCTGAGAATGACCATTTCACAGCTGCAACCTCGCCACCACAGATATGAGTAGCAATCGAAAGATGCATTCCTGAAAGCAGGAAGAGAAAAACCAGCGATATGGAGAAAATCTTTTTCATCAATCAGTGAAACGTTCCAAATGATAAAATGTTTTACGAAGTTAAAAATGTTTTAGATAGGTTTCTGAACCTTTAGTTTTTTTTAACAATACCGGGACTATTAAATATGTACGTAAAAATATTGTTTTTCATAAGTGACGAATTCAATTATAGATTATCCATCATGGGCATAATCCGGCAATTTTGAAGAGCCTGAATTTTTGAAATATTGTTGGATATAAGGCATGGGAATCAACCATATATTCAATATAAAACATAATTTTCTCTGACCTTTTTTGGGGATATTCAAATCTATTCTGGAATAAATTGATAAATTTGATTGAATGGTTAAATTTGGACATTCACAGGAATTTATATTGGGTGATGATCAAATTAAATTTTAACAGGGAATAGATTCATAATTTTTCAATGACGGATCATAAAATGATAAAATGAAATACAAAAAAGGATGAAAATCTCAGTAATACCTGAAACAGACAAGACGCCTTCAATTACTTTTGATGAAGAAAAAAAAATATTTGAAATCAGAGGGATGTGTTTGCCCGAAAATATTTTGGAGTTCAATGAACATGTGATTAAAATATTGGAGAACTATTTGCATGATTTTGTTTTTAGCACAGAGAACAACGTGAAAAGTAACACATTTCAACTTAATTTTAAACTCGGATATTATAATTCATCAGCAACAAAATTTATAGCGAATGTTTTAATGCTTGCAAATAGTTATATCCAGAAAGAAGGTAATATTAAAATTAATTGGTTCTATTTAGAAAGCGATCATGACATGCTTGAATCGGGACAGGACATGTCCCGAATGATCGAAATACCCATGGAATTTATTAAAATTTCCAGTCTGGATGAAGAAAAATTTTAGAATTAGGATTTTTTTTTATAATCTGGAGATTTTAGGGAATTTATTATTTTGCATGTTATTCATGTTTTGTGAAAATCACGTTTAGAAATATGGAATATTAATTTATTGAATACTACCTGCTTTGATTATTCCAATGCTTTCTGAGTCCTTCGTGATTTGAATTATTTGAAGACTCCTTTTATCTTAGAATCATCATCTTCTCATCGATTATAATATAATAATTTGGTATTTAGAATCAAATTATTACATTGCAATCATTAAAAGTTAAAAGTAATAAATTTTAAAGCTATGATTCAGAAAGTGTTGATTCCATCTTTATTATTTGTATTCGCTCTTCAGTCAGGTTTTTCACAAAAAGCTCCAATAAAATTTGGAAAGGTATCCATGGAGGAAATGAAAATGACTGTTTACGAGCCAGATACCAGTGCAGCTGCCGTTGTGTTATGTGATTATGGATATTTTAGCAGTATCACTTACGATTTTACCCGGGTAATCCGTTATAAAATATTAAAAAAGGAAGGTTTATATTTAGCCAGCAGTATATTTCCTGGAACAGAAAAAGCAGTTATCCAGGGAGTTACATACAATTTAGTAGATGGTAAAATTGTTGAAGACAAACTTAAAAACGAATCAATTTTCAAGGAAAGAGTCACGGAAGATTATTATCGAATGAGGGTTGCTATGCCTAATGTCAAAGTTGGTTCAGTATTTGATGTGACATATTCTCATTTTTTAATACCCTACTACTGGTATTTTCAACAAAAAATACCAGTTAAATGGAGTGAACTGGTCCTTGAGCCAATTACATATATTACATTCCGTAAAACTCTCACGGGAGATATACCTTTTTTTATTCACACAGATTCAAGATGGGTTACTAAGGATGTGCCTGCCTTTAAGGATGAGCCCTTTACGACTTCTTCCGAGAATTATATCGGAAAATTTGAATTTAATATTCAAGAGGTCTTTTTCCCAGGAAATGGTTATTATCGTACATATTATAAGGCATATACAACCGATTGGAATGCGGTGGCTAAAATTCTTTCAAAAGATACATATTTTGGTTTAGCAATATCTGTTGGTTTGTTTCTTTCTGATGCAAAAAAAGAGATTCAGGGAAAATACCATACCGATCTTGAAAAGATGCAGGCAGCTTGCGAATATATAAAAAGAGTGAAATGGAGTAATGAATCAAGTGCTTTTACGTCATCTCCTACTTTAGCCATTAAATTTAAAGAGAAGTCAGGAAATTCTGCGGATATTAATTTAATGCTCGTAGAATTGCTTAGAAAGCTTGGTATTAATGCTGAACCAGTTGTATTAAGTACACGTGAAAACGGAATTCTTTCTCGAGTTTATCCAAGTTTGATAAAACTAAATTATGTTATAGCGACCGCAACAATCGGAGAAAATGTCTATCTTCTTGATGCGACTGAAGAGTTAATGCCTGCCGGTATGTTACCTGAGAGATGTATGAATTACAATGGCAGAAAGCTTATAGATGATGTAGCATGGTCGATAGACTTGATTACGGATAAAAAAGAAAAAGAAACTGCATTTTATACGATGGATCTGGACACAGACCTGGTATTTACCGGTAAAATCAAATTTTCAAGAAATGAATATAGTGCTTTCAACTTTAGAAAAAAATATGAACGCCATAATGGGCAACAAGAATATATTGAAAATATGGAAAAAAACTATCCAGGTCTTTCTGTAAAGGAAATGACAATTGAAAATTTGGACAGCATTTACCTTCCAATTAAAGATCAGTATAGTGTAAGAATAAAAAATGCAGTTGACATTATTGATAGTCTTTTGTACATTAATCCAATGTTTGATCTTAAAATGACTGAAACCCCATTTATTATTGATGAACGAAAATATCCTATTGTTTATCCCTATAAAATCGAGAAATTATTTGTTGCTACTATAAATATACCTGAGGGATATTCTGTTAAGACTTTACCGGCATCAGTAATAGTTAAAATGCCCGATAATTCAGCATTCTTTAAATACAGTGTAACAAATCTTGGAAATACAATCAATATCACATATAAATTTAATATTGATAAATTGGAATTTAGTCCATTAGAGTATTCAGATTTAAGGGAATTATACAATCAAATTATTAAAAAGCATTCGGAACCTGTTATTCTTAAACGCATATGAAGAAGTTGACTAAAGTTATAGGAATCTTGTTGCTTTGTTTTTTATTTGCAAAACAATTACAAGCCAGGGAACCCAAATATCCTGTAAGTGATATTCCCGAGGATCTAAAAAACAATGCTAAATGTGTTATAAGGTCCTACGAGGATATTTTTGAAATTAAATCGATTGATCACGCGACGGAAAAAATAAAAATTGCCATCACAGTCCTGAATAAAAACGGTATTCAAAATTCGATTTTTACACAGTACTATGACAAATTTCACAGGATAAGCAAAATAGATGCAACTATATACGATGCGAGTGGCTTCAAAGGTAAACCGTTAAGAAATGAAGATATACTGGATTATAGCGCAATCTCAAATTTTTCAGTATATGAAGATAATCGCGTTAAATATATTGATCCTAAGGAAAAAGAAGTGCCCTTCACAATAGTCTATTCTTACCAGGTTGTATACAACGGACTTTTGTCTTATCCTAGATGGGAAATTTTTCCTGATTTTAATGTATCAGTGGAGAATTCAAAATTTTGCGTTAAATGCCCATCCGGTTTGACATTCCGGTATTGGCCTCAAAATCTCAATATCAAACCAGATTCCAGCAATATAGATGATAATAATGTATATGTATGGCAGGTATCCAATCTTCCGGCAATCAATATAGAACCGTTCAGCCTACCTGTCGAAGAATATTTGCCTGCTCTTTTTATCGCACCGGATAATTTTAAAATTGGCGGATACTCCGGTAATGCAGATACTTGGCAAACATATGGTAAGTGGGATCAGACGTTAAATAAGGACCAGAACAACTTGCCAGAAGAAACGAAGGTTAAACTTAAAGAATTTGTAAAGGATGAACCGGATGATTTTCACAAAATTGAGAAAATATACAGGTTTCTTCAGGACAATACACGATATGTTAGTATACAGAAAGGGATTGGTGACTGGAAACCTATCGATGCTGAAACTGTTGACCGGCTAAAATACGGCGATTGCAAAGCATTGTCTAATTATATGAAGTCGATGCTCGAGGCAATCGGTATAAGATCTATATTTACACTTGCGTCTGCAGAAAAGGATGAAGCCCGGATTAATAAAAATTTTCCTTCCAATCAATTTAACCATGCATTGCTTTGTGTGCCAAATAATAGCGATACAATTTGGCTTGAGTGCACCAATCAGTTTGATCCTGCAGGATATATAGGTACGTTCACAGATGACCGTGATGTATTACTTGTCGATGAAGATGGAGGTCATCTTGTGCATACTCCTGTTTATACAATGAATGATAATGTGCAAACCCAAACTGCCTTGGTAAACCTTGATCCTTCTGTTCTGAATAATACAACTGTTTCCAATACTTACAAGGGTACATTTTATGATAAAATGTTAATAATTGCACTTAGCGATGAAAAAGACAGGAAAGAATTCTTGTATAAAACCATAGATATTCCAAGTTTTGACATAGCTTCATTTTCATATGATATTACAAAGAATCGCCTGCCCACTTTAAAAGTAAATATCAATTTAGATATTATTAATTATACAACATTGGTTGGGACCAATATGCTCTTTAATCCAAATTTAATGAATCATGTTGTAGAGATTCCAAAAAAAACAGAAACCAGGATGTCTGATATTTTCATTAGGAGAAGTGAAATGCAAATCGACTCCATCCGATATATTTTGCCTTCGAATTATAAACCAGGCAGCATACCGGCCAAAAAAGTGATTTCCTCAAAGTTTGGTGAGTATAAAAACGAGGTCACTTCAAAAGGGAATGAAATACTCTATATAAGGAAACTTATCATGAATAAAGGACTCTTTCCAAAAAATTTATATCCGGAACTGATCGATTTCTTTGAAAAAATCTCTACAGCCGACGCAGCAAGGATATCCATTAAGAAGATATAAGATTGGCCTACTATGATTATTTTAAATCCTCTTTGCAGGTTTTAAGCATTTCTGCATTTTGCTTTTTACCCCAGAATGGCTTAAAAATATCATCTGATTTTTCTGTCTGGAAAAGACTATCCGCCTTTTCAAAATAGGGCAATGCATTTTTTGCTCCGCCTCCGAACATCTTTGGGGTATGCGAAATGCTGTTTCCCTGAAGATAATAGATCCGGGGATTATTGGGTTGAATACTTTTTGCCTTCTCAATATCTGCATTAAAAATATCCCCATATTGTTTCCAACGGGAACCTGGTTTAACTGCAATGCGTGCATTGGCAATGAGGGCTGCCATTATATATGTTTCATCATTTTCACCGGGTTTTAATTCCTTTACTTTGGCAATGTATTTATCGGATTCATCCAGATAAGCATCTTTTTTTGATTCGTCTTTTTCAAAAAATGAGAGAATAATGGTGCTATAACATGCATAATATTGAGCAGCCCATTGTTCTGCCCATTTGTTGGCAATTAATCCAAGCCTGTTGCCGGCGATCTGTCTATTGTTGGGGCTGGTTGCAGTATCGAATCCTGTAAAAGATTCGGATAAAATTAGTTTGAAAACCTGCAAAGGGGAAACAGCAGTATCTGTTCCTCCTGACTGATTATTTGTTGTATCTGGAAGGGTTTGAGAAAATCCTGATTTTATAATTAGTAGGTAAATTATAAAAAGTGAATAAAGTTTCTTTTTCATGATATTAATTGATTTAGTATTATAATTCTTCCTTGGAGAATTTACTTAAAGATATTGTAAATCCTGCATATATCCATCGGTGTAGTGCAGGTTCAATATTATGGCGCACCCCATCGGATGAGTATCGGTAACCGTAAATATTCTTGTTGCCCGTTATGTTGTCGACACTTACATATGCAACGGCAAAATACCTGCCAATCGTTAATAAGTAACTTAAATTCATTGACAAATCCTGGTAAGCGGGTGTTTTATCGCTCATAAAATCCGTTTCGTTTGTTTTTTGCGGATTGTAATAGTGCTTACCACTGGCATAAGTATATGAAACGCCTATGTTTACCTGCAAAGGATCAATAAAATATTTGGCGAGTAAATTCAGGTTATGGTTCGAAACGAAGCTGGGAGTGGTTTTGTAAAGCATTTTCTCATATAACCGTTTGGTATCAATGTAGCTATAGGATACCCAGTAATCGAAATTATGGATAAGTGCTTTGTCTCGCCAGAATAACTCTATCCCCTGAGCGTAACCATTGCCGGAATTATTGAATGGGCCATATACAAAACGGTATGGATTTGGGTCGTATGTATCGTGCAATTCCCTGACCAGTTGACTATAAGATTTATAATAGCCCTCAATCCGGAAAGTCCTGTTATTTCGCATCCATTGAAAATTTGCAATATAATGAACAGCCTTCTGAAAGTCTGGATGGTAACCAACGAGTAAATACTTCTTATCAGGGTCTTCAAAATACATGCCGCCTGCAAGTGAAATCTGGCTGAATCTGCCGGTTCCTATGGCTAGGGCCAGTCGTGGTGCAATATTGCTTTTTTCAATGAGGGCGCTGTATTCGTATCGTAAACCAGGCTTAACTGCCAGCCATGCTGCCGGCTTCCATTCAAGTTCTGTATACGCAGCAGTAAGAAATTCATTATAATCATATTTCAAAGTATCGTAGCTTTGGTCAAACTGGTATCGCTGTAGTTCGGTGCCAACAAGTAAATTTAGTTTTCTGGAAAAAATATAAGATACTTCGGCACGCCCCTGGATACGCCAGTCTTTGTTATTTGATACAGTGTCAGACCAATGAATCAGATCCGCATTGTCACTAGCTGAAATCGATGTTCGTAATATGAATTTTTGGTAAGTATGGATGTATGAACTGTTGAAATATGCATTTTTATTTTTAAGGCCATATGGAATAATCGTATCCGGATTGAAAGGAGAAGGGATATCAGTTCCGCTGGAAGAGAGATCGTACTTGATAAAAATTTTCAGCAAATCTTTTTCTGTATTTTTTAACATATATTTTGCTGAAAACCCTCCTCCGACAGGGACTTTATAGTAATAAATATTGGGTTTTGCCAGGTTGTAAAAAGGCTTGACATTATCATAGTGACCCGTAAGCTCAATGGCAGATGATTTCCACTTTTTTGTACCAGATGAGGCTATACCGGTCAACCCGACACTCAGATTTAAATTATTGCTTTCGGCCATGTCGAAAGTGTTTAGTTCCAGTATGGATGATAGCGCCTGACCGTATCTTGCACCATATCCTCCACTGCTAAAAGACATTCCTTTAAATTGAAACGGCGTAAATCTGCTGCGTTGGGACACACCTGGAACATTACTCGCAAAAGGATTTTGAACTACCATTTGGTCTATAATTACGGTGCTTTCACTGGCATCACCACCTCGGACAAACAGACCTGTTTGATCAGACTGGGCCTGTGTTCCGGGTAAAGTACGAATAGCTCCCATTATATCACCTCCGGCCCCTGCATTGGTATAAATGTCAAGTGGTTTTAGGACTGCGACTTCTCTTTCATTATTTGCTTCAAATGAACCTGCTGTAACAACTACTTCCTGCACTGCAACTATAAGTTCCATTAGGTTCATATTATGAATGATACTTTTCTTATCAATTATTATTGTATCTTTCTTCGTCTCGTATCCTATAAATGAGGCTACCAGCATATGTTTTCCTTTTTCATATGTAGTAAATGAATATTTTCCTAAAGAATCTGTTGTAGATCCGTCAATGGTGTTTTCAATGAAAATGCTTGCAAATGCCAGAGGATTGCCTGTATTGTCTTTAACCTGGCCGGATATTCTGGATTGAGCATTAAGATCCTTAAAAATAAATAGAAAAACAGCGAGCAATGGTAATATAGAAAACCTGAAATACGCCTTCATTCCAATCATTTGTTTGAAAGTTTAATTAAACTATTCCAATCACTTTTCGTTAAAGACTTTTCATCCGATTCACATTATGACGGAAAGTGAAACCAACCATTGTGCAAAATAAATTCACAATCTTGAATATTAAAACAAAATTTCGGTTAATTGGTTTTAATTTTAGGCTAATGACATTTTTACATTGTAAAGGAACCCAAAGAAAACGGATTTTGATATATATTAAAAAGTTTTTATATTCCGAGCGATATGATATAAATATCACATAATTAGATGTTTGAATACAAATTTGGGGTTAACAAACCACAGGTTCCTAACTTATAAAAGAGGACCGAAAGATTATTTTATTAACCAATCCAGGTTTTCCCGAAGTCAGTTACTATTGCGTTCTGTTTCCATGTCATTATCAATCTTTGGGCACTGGGATTTTTGAAATTATTTAACTGGTCTACACTGGTAATAATATTCCTGCATTTTGTTCAAAAAATTTTAAAAAACTAAGTTACTTTTGTGACCCAAAACTTTTTTATTATACATTTAAAAACATTATAAATTACAGCATGCTTTTAAAAAGTATTAAGTTTGTTTGGGACTTTTCAATGGAGCATTGATATTCAATAACTTTGAAAACCAACAAGCTGAATATTAACAGCTAAAGAATAAACTAATTTCCATGGAGCAGCTCTATAACAGCGTTTCTTTCAAAATAAGCAAACTGGTAACCAGAACGTATAGCACGTCATTTTCTATAGCAGTTAGTTTCCTGGATCACGAAATGCAGAATGCCATATATAGTATTTATGGATTTGTAAGATTTGCCGATGAAATTGTTGATTCCTTTGAAAATTGTGATAAAAAACAATTGCTTGAAAAATTTGAAAAGGATTATTATGAGGCATTTAACAATAGTGTCAGTTTAAATCCAATCTTGCATGCATTTCAGCATGTTGTTAAAAAATATAAAATCCCGGATGAGTTTATTCAAGCATTTTTATCAAGCATGAAAGTTGATTTGTATAAAAATGAATTCAGGAATAAAGAAGAAATAGATGCATATATATACGGCTCGGCAGATGTAGTTGGCCTTATGTGTTTAAAAGTATTTACAAACGGCAATGAAGAACTGTTTTCGGAACTAAAATTCCCGGCTATGAAATTGGGTTCTGCTTTTCAAAAAGTAAATTTTTTGCGCGATTTAAAGAATGATATGGAAAATCTTGACCGGCAATATTTCCCTGATGTCAGAAAGGACAATTTTAATGAAAGTATAAAGAATGATATCATACAGGATATTCAGAATGATTTTTCTTTATCATTTATAGGGATTAAAAGACTGCCAAATAATGCTAAGTTGCCGGTTCTTATTGCATTTATTTATTATAAACAATTATTGAAGAAAATTAAGTATACACCAGCAAAAAAGCTGCTCAATACACGAATTAGAGTATCGGATTCACAAAAAATTTTATTATTGGTCAAAGCATTTCTGACTTGCAAGTTTAGATTAGTTTGAAATAATTTTAATGTTTCAAACACAATTCATCGCAAAAAAAATAAGATTCTATTTGTGATTTGTGCAGATGAATATAAGAGAGGATGAAAAAACACAGCATTTGATAAATCTTTCTTTATCGTGCTTTGTAAATATTCCTTAAATCTTTAAATTTTTTAAGTACGAATTAATTCATTGAACTGAAAAACAAATTTGAAAAAACTAAAAAATAATTAAGCATGTCGCTATATTTAATTTTAGAAATAATTGTTATAACGATTCCATTGATTTTTAGTTTTGATAAGAATCTTCGATTTTACAGGAATTGGAAAAGTGTGCTTTTATCATTAATACTGGTCAGCGCAATTTATATTCCAGTAGATTCTTACTTTACAATGCATGGAATATGGGGATTTAACCCTCACTATAATTCAGGAATTGTGATCCTTTACCTGCCTCTCGAAGAATGGCTTTTTTTCCTGGTTATCCCATATGCGAGTATATTTTTGCATTATACATTTATATACTATTTTCCTAAAGTAATGTTAAACAATAATGTAAGTAGAATGTTATCTGTCTTTTTTATAATATTATTGGTAATTATTTGTCTCCTGAACTACCCTAAGACCTATACGCTCATTAATTCCATTTTATTAACAGGTGTTTTGGTTTTTTCATTTTTTGATAAATCCGGAATAATAAACCGGTTTTATATTACCTTCCTTATTATTTTGGTTCCATTTTTAATTCTTAGTGCCATATTAACCGGTAGCTTCACGAAAGAGGAAGTTTATTGGTATAATAATACACTCAATCTCGGCATTCGGATTTTTTCCATCCCCGTGGAGGATGTTGGTTTTGCTTTCGGTCTTTTATTGCTGAATTTATTATTGATTAACAAATTTCAAAAACTTTTCAAAAGGTAATCAAATTGAATCATTCAATGTATTGGAACAATATTAAAATAACAGATTCCCTGATCCGGCAAAAAAGATATTTCCAACTGTTTTTTATTATTTTTTATTTTGTCGGTGTTATTGGAATTCAATTGGCTTCTTCCAGACATTTTTTTATTGGATTAATTCCATATGTACTTTTAATGAGCTTTATTGTAATTATGCTCTTTCACGAAAGTCCGGCCAATAAAAAAACTATTCTCGTTTTATTTGTGATTTGCATAACAGGCTTTCTGATTGAAGTTATTGGGGTCCGAACCCGGTTGATTTTTGGGAATTATGCCTATGGCGAAGGTTTGGGAATTAAATTATTCAATACGCCCCTGATGATAGGTATTAATTGGGTGATGTTGGTGTATTGCAGTTCAACTGTTATTGACAGGTTCGCTTTTAATCCCACTTTAAAAATCCTGCTTGCTTCAATTTTAATGCTTATTTATGATGTTATTGTAGAACATATCGCTCCTGATATAGATATGTGGTACTGGAATCGAAATATTGTTCCTCTTCAAAATTATATAGCATGGTTTTTAATAGCTATTGGTTTTCAAACAATTGTGAGGTTATACGACATTAAAATAATAAATCAAATAGCCGCAACAATATTTATTTGTCAGGCTCTGTTTTTTCTTTCTTTAATATTATTTTTTAAATAAACGATATGATAATTAAATCGAAACACCATCTGTTTTATTATACATATTTTAAGTTTTTTTATTGTAAATGGAAGATCTATCGCCACTTTACGATGGTCAAAATTACCGGCGAATTCCTGGAAAAAAATCTGCCAATCCTTGTAATTTCCAACCATGTGACTTGGTGGGATGGCATTTGGACCATGTTTTTAAATATTAAATACTTTAATCGGAAATTTCATTTTATGATGCTGGAAGATGAAATTAAAAAAGATAAAGTGCCTAATAATGTTGGTGGGTATTCCGTAAAAAAAGGTTCAAGGAGTATCATTGAAACAATTAATTACACTGCCGAGCTGCTTTCAGTAAAAGAAAATATGGTCCTTCTTTTTCCACAAGGTAAAATTGAATCGTTATTGACACCTTCCATTCAATTTGAAAAAGGGTTTAATAATATTTTGAAGAAAATTCAAAATGAAGTCCAAATTATATTTCTGGTAAATCTGGTCGACTACTTTTCAAATATGAAGCCGAACGTATATATGTATTTCAAAGAATATCCCAATCTGGATCTGGATACTGAAAAAATGCAAAAAGATTTTAATACTTTTTACACAGAATCTGTCACTGAACACTTACAAAAGAACAAATCCTGATGTTTTATATCGCCTGTTTCATTTTTGGGTTTACGATTCTGCAGCTTTTGGTAGTTCTTGCAAATGTTATTTTTGAGCCGAAATTACCAAAAGGTCACTTGAAAGAGAATATCTTAATATCCGTTTTAATACCTGCCCGCAATGAAGAAGATAATATTGGAAATGTATTGAATGACCTGATAACACAGGATTATAGGAATATTGAAGTAATTATTTTTAACGACCAGTCTACCGATCAGACGACTGAAATTGTCAGAAAATATATTTCCCTGGATAGTCGAATTCATCTTATCGAATCTACAGGACTACCAGCGGGGTGGCTTGGTAAAAATTATGCCTGTCATTCTCTATCCGAATATGCAAAGGGTGAATATTTTCTATTTATCGATGCGGATGTCCGAATGAGCGGCGACATTATTATGAGCGCTGTCGCTTATGCAAAAAGATATCAATTGAGCTTGCTTTCAATTTTTCCGCAGCAAATTATTAAATCAATGGGAGAAAAGGCAACGGTACCTAATATGAATTATATTTTACTATCCTTACTACCTCTTATTCTGGTTCGAAAATCAAAGAAACCATCGTTTGCAGCTGCCAATGGACAATTTATGTTATTGAGTGCGGAGATTTATAAGTCATTGACTCCACATAAAAAAATGAGGGACAACAAGGTTGAGGACATTGCAATTGCGCGATATTTTAAAGAAAATCAATTGAATGTTGCATGCCTTGTGGGCAACGAAACTATAAAATGCAGAATGTATACCAATTTTAATGACGCGGTAAAGGGATTTTCCAAGAATGTCGTTGCTTTTTTTGGAAATTCTTTCGCAATGGCTGTTCTGTTTTGGATTACGATAACTTTCGGTTTCGTAGCTATATTTCTTGCATTTCCGGTTTCGATATTTTTATTTTACATTTTCATTTATTTATTTATTAGGTTTTTCATATCACGGATTAGTCATCAGTCAATGTTTGATAATCTGTTTTTTCTTATTCCACAATTGTTATCTTGTGGATTGTTCATATATAATGCATTTTTAAATAAGTTTATTAAGGAGTACGAATGGAAAGGGCGAAGTATACATTAATTTTATTATTGATTTTTATTGTCCAGATTGATATTAATGCTAATTATAGTTCGGAAATCTACCTATTCTATGATTTTAACAAAATGAAAGAATGGAAGGCCTTAATAGATCAGCTGGAATCGATTAAAGACAAACCCAATAGTTTAATACTGGAATTGGTGAATTACCAGTATGGGTATATTGGATGGTGCGTAGGGAATAAGAAAAGTGAAGAAGCTGAAATTTATCTTGCCCTGGCTGAAAAAAACATCGAGTACCTGGAGGATGAACAATACAACCTATCGATGGTAAATGCTTATAAATCTGCATTCTATGGCTTAAGGATCGGTCTGGATGTCTGGCTGGCTCCATTTTTAGGGCATAAAAGTTCGGACTGTGCTAAATTGGCAATTGAATTGGATGCAAACAATCCATTTGGATTTATTCAATTAGCAAATATTCAAAATTATATGCCTTCCATTTTTGGAGGTTCTAAAAGCGATGCCTTAAAATATTACTTGAAAGCCAAAGAACTTATGGAAAAAAATCCCGGATTCATAAAGGAAGAATGGAATTATATAAGTCTGCTTACTTCTATCGGGAAGGTTTATTGGGATATGAACGATCTTCAGACTACGAAACTATATTTTGAAAAAATAATGCAAATCACCAGTCAGTATGACTGGGTTAAGAAAGAAATGTATCCACAATTACTGAAAGAAATAAATACTAAAAAGTAGGCTATGGCAAAAAATGTTCTCATAGTAGGGGCGGGAATTGGTGGTTTGGCGACCGCGTTACGACTGGCTAAGAAAGGATACAAAGTTGAAATTATTGAAAAAAACTTTCAGGCAGGCGGTCGTCTGAATCAATTGAAAAAAGATGGTTTTACCTTCGATACAGGACCGAGTTTCTTTAGTATGTCTTATGAATTTACCGAATTTGCAAAAGATTGCAACATTCAATTACCATTCAAATACAGAAGACTGGATCCTTTATATACCGTGAACTTTAAAAACAATCCGAAGACTTTTCAATTGTATGAGGATATTCATAAACTTGCAGAACAATTTATAGAGACTGAGCCCGACTTTGAAATTAAAATGAAGCGGTACCTCGAAAAAAGCAGGCATTTATTTGATGATACTGTTGATACGGTCATTAAGAGCAATTATGATTCCATTTTTTCATATTTGATGACGCTTTTGACGGTGAATCCTACACATATGCCTGTGCTTTTCCGAAATTTTTGGCAACAGGTCTGTCGTTATTTTGATTCGGAAGATGCCAGACAAATAATTTCGCTTGTTGCTTTCTTCCTGGGACGAACGCCTTTTGATACATCGGCTGTATACACATTATTATCATACACTGAATTTCAGCATGATGGTTATTATAATGTTGAGGGGGGTATGTACAAAATTGTGGAAGGTCTTTTGGACGAACTAAAAAAGGAAAATGTTAAAATAACATACAATACAGAAATTGTAGATTATATATACAACAGCGAAAAACTTGAATTTCTGGTGGATAAGTCAAATAAAAAATGGACAGCCGATATAATTGTTGTAAACTCAGATGCTGCCGTTTTCAGGGGTAAAGTTTTTAAACGAAAAGAATTTTCAGATAGCAGATTAGATAAGAAAGAATGGACCATGGGACCATTGACCATTTATCTTGGACTTAAGTGTAAACTGCCCCATGTTCATCATCATAATTATTATCTCGGAAACAATTTTAAAGAATATGCCGATAAAGTTTTCCGCAGTCCGGGGTCACTCGAAAAACCTTATTACTACGTAAATGTTGTTTCTAAATTCAATCCCGACTGTGCTCCCGAAAATTCGGAAAGTTTATTCTTTGTGTGCCCGGTTCCCGATTTGCGCTTTAAGCCTCAATGGGATGATAAAGATGCAATAGTTGACAGCATTATTGCTGATTTTTCCAACAGGATAAATAAAGACATAAAACCTGAAATTATTTCACGTACCGTGTATACTCCAATTGATTGGCAAAATCAATACAATCTGCATCGTGGCAGTGGTTTGGGTCTTTCACATAGTATGCTTCAGATTGGTGCATTTCGACCAAAGAATTTTGATGAAGTTTTCAAAAATGTCTTTTACGTCGGAGCTTCAACTTTGCCAGGTACCGGACTACCTATGGTAATTATAAGTTCAAAGCTGGCTTATGAAAGGGTTGAGAGATATTCGGCAAAAATAGGATAGTATTTTTTATGCTTTCTAAGAACAGGTTCATTGGGAGCGTTTCATACAGCGCTCTGCGTGATCATAATTGTTGGCATGCTTTATGCTGTAAAAGGCTGTTGGACTTTAATTTCTAATTCTCCGGTTGATAAATTTAACAATTTTTGTAACAATTACTTTTTATTTTTTTTTTTACATTTGCATCGCTCTTCTTTGAAACAATGAAAAAACTAAACATACTTTTTGTCAGCATATTCGTTTTTTGGATATACCCAATTTGGGGAAAACCAATTGTTCTGACTTCACACGAACTGAATACTCCTCCGCCACGTGTTATTCGCGTTTGCTGCACGCTTGGATCGGACTTGTCCTTGTTTGGCGTCCCTTTCGCCAAAATTAATCAAACCACGAGCTTGGATCAGATAGGTCCCCATCATTATCTAGGAAATATCAGGGAAGGAGACGGTATTATTTATACTCTCAGAGGAGGTTTTATTGATATGGCCCATCTTAGGGACCAGGCCGACTGGACCGCATACATATACGCTTTGATTAGAAGATCCAAAGTTAATGGAACCATGGAAATTGATCTTGGCCATGAAGGTGGAGAAAAAAAATTGACCGTCAACCTCTCTAAGGATTTGGACAGTTTGGATGAAGTAAAATTGGCTGCAAGAATTGCCTATGATTTGTCTATTTGGCATGAAATTTCGACATGGTTTGGAGTCAGAACTGTTCCCATGATTTCTGAACAATTTTCGAGTTTTTCTGTGGAAGATGCCTATTCAAATTTACTGGGAGTCACTCTGGGTATGAGAGCTATAGAAAGTGAATTACCTTATGAAGAAGCGATGACTCAAATGATTTCAAATACCCTGGATAGTTTAGGCGTTGTTAAGACTGAAGCTGAAAATTTTAAGGCCTTAGAGGACGTAAGGGATGTTTGGTGGACGCGTTCTGCCCGATTGCCTAGCAACAGGATAACACTCGAAAGAGATCTGGATGTCTATCCCCAAATTATACCCTACTTAGTGCCTGAATTAACAGAGACCTCAAAATCAGCGGTTATTTTGTATGTGCCGGAATGCACTTGCAATGGCCAGTCATTTGATGATATGTATGAACTCAGGATTAAATTAAATTACAGGTTTCCAAAAATACTGAAGCGAAATATAACTCAGGATGATTTTAATTCTATGATAGCCGAAGTAGCAAGAGAATGGAATAAATCTATTGCCAATACGGAAAATAGTAAAAAAGGAGCCTCAATAAAAAAGAAAAAAGCACACGGATCTGTTTGAACTACTTAGACCTTTTAATATACTTTACCAATCTCCCAAAGTATGGGGTGTAGACTATTTTTTCAAAAAACTGCTCTGATAGATCTTATCAACTGCATCAATTTGAATCCGGTATAACCCTGCTGCAAGAGATGAAATATTAATCTCCTGGTAAACACCTGTCTGATCGTAATATCCGTCGTTGAATACCAATTGCCCCGAAGAATTATAGAATTTAATTTCCCCTTTATCAAGATTGTTGACATGCAGGTAGAGTTTTTCGTTTGCAGGATTTGGAAATATTGAAATTTGATTTTGCTTTGGCATTTCATTGGTTGAATAGTCAGACGGTCTGACCAGTATGTAATTTATATTGAAACCTCCGGAATTCATTTTCAAACGTAATACATGTTGACCTGCCGGAATATGAATATGATGCGCTGTAGTTGTTTTCCAAACCTGCCATCCGCCTGAATTATTCAATTTTAGGTTGTCGACTATGTCTGAGCCATCCAGTTGCAAGCTTAACGTATTATTTGAAGAAGTAGATGAAGTGCGGAAATCAAAGTCAAAATATCCGGAATCAATAATATTTACCGTATATTCAAGCCATTCACCAGAAGCGGTGTATCCAACATCAAATCCGGAGCCCGCATCATAACACGGTTCAATATCTACCCTGTCTGGTCGATATGCTTTTCCTTCATTTGCAAATGTTGCGTCATGATAGGTAATATCTTGTCCTCCCACATCATAGTTTTCTGCATCAATTTTACCTGGAAGCCGGATGGCGTCACCGTAAAAGGGAGAACGTTCTTCGGTCGGTGCTAAGGTTATTTGGATCGTGTCATAGCCTGTGCGAAACTGATGGTCTATATCTTCAACGATTACTTTGTATGTTCCGGCACTAAGGTTTTTAAGGTTAAATTCATTCAAAGAGTCAATGCTCTCGGCAATAAAAACATCTCCTAAGTAGACGCTGCTTTTTCGGAACTTTCCGTCCGGATCTGAATCAGAAGTTTTAATTCTGACAGTATTACCCTTAATCATTGTATCGGCAATTGGTGACAGGATTTTTACAACAGGTGTCTGGTCGTTAACCCGGTAAGTATTTCTGGCATCTGTAATAGCTTTCATGAGTGAATGTTCACCCAAAGCATCATATCCGAGTTCCCAAATCATCACACCTCCTGCACTATCAAGGGCTAAACAGGTCTTTCGTTGAATTGTTGAAACTCCGTTATAAAGAATAATGCTGCCAACAGTATCCTGGTCGTAGGCATTAGGGTATCTTTGCAGTATATCCTTAAAATACGAAAATCCAAAAGAAGCAAGATCATTAAAAGCATATCCGTAAAAGGGTAATCCAACTACCAGATTCTTCTTTAAAGCTCCACGGGCGGCCCATTTTTCAATACCTGCCTGTGCCAGTTCAAATGGTGAATGCTGTGCAACATTGCTTTCATCCCAATTTCCTGCTGCATCATATGACATAATGTTGATAAAGTCAAACACGGGGACAACCTGAACCGGAACAGCATCACCTCCCCAATCACCAAGCGCTGCAGTAACAAGCTTTCCCTGTGGATGCAAGGAATCTGTAAGTTGAGTGATAAATGCCCCGTAATTCCCATTAATTCTTGGACCTTCAATATCAACATCAAAGCCGTCTAGGTTGTATTTGAGTATGTAATTCGATATGCTATGGATAAACCGGGCCCTGTTGTGGATTGTACTGATAAGATAAAAATAATTATTAATTGTAGTTTGATCCATATCGCCGCCACCCATGGAGATTAAAACTTTGACACCTGCTGCATGAGCATGTTTTACTAACGTATCCAGATCGGCCCCCATTTCTGCCAAATTGCCCAATGAATCGGTAACATTTGTAAAGGCGTAATTTATATGTGTCAATTGTGAATAATTCAGGTTTTTAGCCATGGTTTGAACATCGTTCCAACTTGCAAAATAGCCTACAACACGAAATTCAGGAGAAGTGGCAAAGATATTCGCAGTTGTGATACACAAAGTTGAGATACCTGTTAGAATTGCTCTGTAAATGTGCTTCATATGGATAAAATTCAATAAGTAAAATGTCAATTATACTAAAATATTGTATACTTCTTTTATAAAAAATTAATAAAAGAAAACTATACTTAATAAAAAGATTAATAAAACTTAAAAATAGTAATTTCTATCCATCGTTGAAATTATTCAACATAGATTTATTGATAATAATTGACAAATTCAGTTTTGTTCCAATTTATTGCCAATCGGTTTATAAAGTAATAATTAATTGATTGACCGAAACGTTATCTTAGAGTGACTTTTTACAATTTATTAAGAGTACTGATAAGGGTATAATCTTTCTAAAGTGTGTAACCTATACAAAGCAATGGTTAATAAAATGAACTTAAACAAAACTTGTACAAAAATTAAAATAGGGTTAACAATCTTAATTTTTGGTTTGTATACAAATACTTTCTCTCAAATAGTTAAAGGGATAGGGGGATCGGCAATTTATAACTTTCAAACAAAAGGTTTCGGGTTGGATTTAAGGGCTGAGATGCCTTTAAAAAGCATTCATTTTTTAGAGGGATTTAAAATTGTACCACAGATTTCTTATTTTCCTTCTTTTAATAAAATTACTGAATTTTACATAGGTTCAAGCATTCACCTGGGAGTTTATTCTATCAATAAATGGGCATTTTATACCCTGGCAAATATTTCCTACAATGGCTGGATCAATTATAAAAGCTCAAGCATGAGCGATGCTAAATACTCAAACCTTGGACTTGAAGGTGGAATTGGTGTAACAACCAAAGCATGCTTGCGGCCATTTGCAGAACTTCGGTACAATGTAAAATGGAAAGAAGCCAGTCTTCGCATAGGACTTATTTACACAATAAAGTGTGAAAAACGTGGTGCTGTACCTTGTTCAAAAATTCCACCGCCTCCGCAGTTTTAAATAAAAAAATTAAACATTTAAATTCTCCGATATGAAAATTTCAATCAAAATGTACGGAATAATACTGTTAACCTCAATTATCAGTATGGCTATCTTTATCGGATGCTCAAAGGAACGTAGCGATCCGAAGCAAGAACAATCGGATTATACTCAAATGACCAATTATATGGATTCAAAAAAACAACAGGAACAGGTTTTTGAAATCACCGGAGATGGTGATGGCCCAATTGTCGGGAATCAGGGTACTAAGATTTGGGGTTCAAAGGAAATACTGATGTATCCGAACGGAGACAGCGTTCAATGGCCCTTTACCGTTAATCTGGTTGAGTTATATACTCCAAAAGATATGGTCTATTATCAAATGCCAACTGTATCGGGGGGAATGCTTTTAACAACCGGGGGAGAGATCAGGCTGAGGGCCTTCAAGGATGGACAGGAATTGTTATTAAGGCCTGACAAAACCTGGACAGTTGAGATGCCAAACAATTCACCATTACTGGATATGAAAATTTATTATGGTGTTGAGAATCCATCCTATGTTGATTGGACACCAATCCCTGCCGGGGATTTTGCCGATACAACCTATGGATACACCGGAGCAATTAAAAAGCTTGGCTGGGTAGCCTGCGGTAAAATAGCTTATAATACAACCTCAACCATAGACTATACATTCAAATCGGTAACCGATAATCTTCAAAACATTGCTATTTTCATTTATCTTCCCGCTATTAAAAGCCTGATGCAGGTTTATAACCAAACTTCCGGGGCACTGCCAATCGGAGAGAATGCTAAAACAATCCTGATGGGAATAAACACAAACAACCAATTATTTTATAACTATAAGGATACGGTGGTAAGCACAAAAAATCTGTGGAATGTAAAAATGGATTCCATTTCGGATGCTGGGTTGACAGCAATTCTGGATGCTTTGTAATTTTATCGATTTTTATTAACCCGGAAAGGGTTTAAGCAGGAACATAGGACAACGCACTATGTCGAGGAAGAATATACTGATTGAAGCCCTGAATGGGCGAAATCAAAGGATTCAAAAAATCGGGACCAGTGACAATCAGATTTTTAACAGGAAATAATACTCCAGAAGAGACGAATTGGATATTTACAATAAAAAAAACCCTGAGTAACTCAAGGTTCAAAGGGTCAATTTTTTCGTGGTAGCACCTGGAATCGAATCCCGAAAATGGCTTAATCTGTGATTAAGCTGCATTTTCGAGGATCCTCGATTTTTTAAGAAACCAAAGGTTTCTAAAAATCGGGACCAGTGACAATGGATTTTATAAAACTCTCAATAAATTTTCTCTTCTTATGTTTTTTTAATTCCATTTCTTGTTTAAAGGCTTCTGACCTGGTTTCATATTCTTTTATATAGACAATTTCCCAAGGAATTCCAACTTTGGTGGATTTATTATAACCCTTATTATGTTTAAGCAGGCGATTTTCAATATCTCCTGTGCTACCTATATAATACTTGTCAACCTTTGAACTGTATAAGATATACGTATAATATTGCATTTAACATAACTTATTATTGGAATTACTGGACCAGAGACAAACATTTTTTGTCAGAAATAATAAAATAACAAAAGAGCCAATCTCCTTATTTATAATAAATAAGACCCAAAGCAACTTACGTTTCAAAGGGTCAATTTTTTCGTGGTAGCACCTGGAATCGAACCAGGGACACACGGATTTTCAGTCCGTTGCTCTACCAGCTGAGCTATGCCACCGCTTTTATTAAAGCGCTGCAAATCTATGCAAAATATTTGTTTTACAAAAAAAGTTGAACCAATAAATTACTTTCTTTTCGTTCATAATATTCACAGGCATTCTGCTGCTTCTTAATCCGCAAGATAAAGAATTTCTAAAAGTCCCGCAGGGATGTATTTCATTTCATTAAGGATTAAATCCGCAAAGATTAAAGTAAAACCACTTTCATTTAATACTTTTGTAACTTTTATTAGCAAAGGCAATGGAATTTTATACTCACACCCTGGAGAATGGAATCAGACTGATACATCAACCTGTTGTGTCGCCGGTTGCGCATAGTGGAATAATCATTAATACAGGATCGCGTGATGAGCTCGAAAATGAACATGGCCTGGCTCATTTCGTTGAACACCTTATATTTAAAGGGACTACGAATAGAAGAGCCCACCATATCCTGAGCCGGATGGAAGACGTCGGTGGAGAGATAAATGCCTATACAACCAAGGAAGAAACCTGCATACATACTATATTTTTTAAAAATTATTATGCACGTACTTTTGAACTTTTGGCAGATATCGTATTCAATTCCACTTTCCCTGATAAAGAAATTCTTAAGGAAAAGGAAGTAATTATCGATGAGATCAATTCCTATAAAGACTCGCCATATGAAGAAATTTATGACAATTTCGAAGAGTTGATTTTTAATATCAATCCAATTGCACGCAAAATTCTTGGTACTGAGCAATCCTTAAAGACTTATACCCGATCTCACCTTGTTGACTTTTATCTTCACAATTATCCGACCAATGAAATGGTAGTTGCCAGTGTCAGTAGTGTACCCTATAAAAAAGTATTGGATTGTTTCATAAAATATTTTTCTGACAAACCATTTAAAACCAGGACAAACCCAAGATTAATTTACGATTTCAATATATACTCGGCTGTACAACAAAAGACCGAACACGACACTTACCAGGCACATTGTCTAATTGGTAATCAGGCTTACAATATAAATGAAGAAAAAAGACTGGTGTTGCATCTTTTAAATAACCTTCTGGGTGGACCCGGTATGAATTCAAGACTCAACATGACTTTGCGCGAGAAAAAAGGATTGGCATATAATGTTGAATCTAATTATTCTACTTACAGCGATACAGGTATTTTCCATATCTACTTTGGTACGGATAAGAAAAATCTTGATAATTGCATTGATCTGACATTTCGGGAATTAAAAAAATTAAGGGAACAAAGTTTAGGGAATGTTCAATTATCAAGGGCAAAAAGACAATTGATCGGACAAATTGCTATAGCTGGCGAAAATAATGAGAACCAGATGCTTTCCATTGGACGAAGTTTGTTACTCTTTAACCGCGTTGATTCCTTGCAGGAAATAACTGAAAAAATTGAAAATATTACCAAGGATGAATTGTTGGAAGTTGCTAATGAGGTATTTGACCGTGATAAACTTTCATATCTCGTTTATTACTAAAATTTTCTTTTATGGACAGTCTGAATAAAGCTTTGCTAAAATATATTTCAAATCATTCATCTCCCGAAGATAAAATTCTCGCTGACTTAAATCGCGAAACATACCTGAAAGTCCTTAATCCCCGAATGCTGTCAGGTCATTTACAAGGCAAATTGCTTGAAATTATTAGTCGGATGATTACACCTGATAATATTCTTGAAATTGGTACTTATACCGGATATTCAGCGATTTGTCTGGCAAAAGGGCTTTCCGATAAAGGCAAATTGATTACAATTGAAAAGAATGATGAAATCCTTTCGCTTGCCAGAAAATTTATTGAAAAAGCCGGGTTACAAGATAAAATTGAGATTCTTTCAGGCAATGCCCTCGATATTTTACCTGGAATTAATTCTATTTTTGATTTAGTATTTATAGATGCCGATAAAAAAGATTATGCTGCTTATTACGATCTTATTTTTGATAAAGTGAAAAATGGCGGATTTATCATTGTAGATAATGTTCTTTGGAGTGGAAAGGTCGTAGATGAAATTCCACAAACTGACAGAGATACATTGAGTATACAGGCTTTCAATCAAAAAATAATTAACGATCCGCGTGTTGAAGTCTTAATGCTTCCAGTTCGGGATGGTTTAAGCCTCATACGGATGCTTTAAAAACTTCAGGATTTGCCCATCGAAACCGGAATGTTTTTTATTCAGATACTAATAGATTAAACTATTCTAAACAATATGAATTAGTTATGTGTTTCTTGTCTATTATTCTGGTTAGGAAAATATTATTAAATAATTTTTCAAGTTTTCTTTAAAATTTATTTCAGAATAAAATCTGAATTTTTGAATAACTTTTCAATTTTGAAATTTGATGGCAGCATATACTATTCGTGATTTAGAAAGAATTTCAGGTATCAAAGCACATACAATACGTATCTGGGAAAAAAGGTTTGGACTGATTGAACCTGAGCGGACTTCAACCAATATTCGCACATATTGCGATGCTGAATTGAGAAAGCTTCTCAATGTTTCTATTCTGAATAAAAACGGGTATAAAATTTCAAGAATTGCAAGGCTTTCTGTTGAAGAAATCTTTACAAATATCAATAAGCTAAGCGAAAACCCATGCGATACTGAAAGTCAGATAGACAGCATGGCCCTGGCTATGATAGACCTGGATGAGCTTAAATTTGAAAAAATACTTTCGAGATCCATTATTCAGTTTGGATTCGAAGATACTGTAATCAAAGTAATGATACCTTTTTTAGTGAGAATCGGCATTATGTGGCAAACAGGAACAATAAATGCAGTCCATGAACATTTTATTTCAAATCTCGTTCGACAAAAAATGTTTGTTGCCATCGACAGCCTGGTATCCGGAAATTCATCCAATTCAATAACAACCCTGTTGTTTTTACCGGAAGGGGAATTGCACGAAATGGGACTTCTCTTTACAAATTATCTTATTAGAAAGAAAGGTCATAAGGTTATTTATTTAGGACAAAATGTACCTTTTACCGATCTGGTTGAAGTGGCCAAGAAATGCTATTTTGACATTTTGGTTACTTCATTCATATCTTCTGTTTCTGAAGAAGACATTATAAAGTACCTTCAAAATCTTAATGAAAAAATACCTGGCAAGACCATCTTCATTACCGGCGATTTGTCAGCACACCTTAATATCCAATTTTCGGAAAATATAAAGTATATTGATTCTCCCCACGCTTTAATGAATGAATTGGATTTAATTTCTTCCAACAAAGTACCTGCTTAAATCAGTGAGACTTCAATTTTGAGAAACAAAATTGTTTAGTCGAACTGGTCCCGAGCGCAGTCGAGGGATCTCGTGGGTTATATTCCCCGCAGCTTGCTGCGATATAAACATATTTTTCCTTTGTATACCTCGTCAGCTCTGCTGCTAGGCAGTTGATTTATCCCTAACTTTTTCCTTCCCTTATTGTTTAAAACCTGATTGCTGAATAAGAATAAATTCTATAGTATTTGTTGAATATCTGGTAAATACGAATGGTATGTTTAAGATAAGTTAAAAAAAGTTAAACAAACATAAAAATGACTAAGATCTATTTTTATGTTATTTAGAATAAATCTAAATAATTCCATTGTATCGCTGTGTATTGTTTAATTGTACAAATATTTCTTATTTAGAATGAATTGAATTGCGGAAAGGTTGAGCCCTTTTGGATTTGTTTCGTGTTTAACATATGACTAAATTTGTTAAACAATTGAAACGAATTAAATCATAATAAAAAGTTAAGGTTATGACAGCAATTGAATTCAACTACCAACTGACGAATCTTTCAAGCAATCTTGAGAGGTTTGCAATGAGTCTTACTTCCAATCACGAAGATGCACTCGATCTTTTACAGGAAACTTTTGCAAAGGCTATTACATATCGCGATAAATTTGAAGACAATACAAATTTAAAAGCCTGGACTTTCACGATAATGAAAAATACATTCATCAATAATTACAGACGTGCAGTAAAAGCAAATACTACTTTTGATAATACTGACGACTTATATTTTCTGAACCTGAATAAGGAATCTACAAGTTACACCCCCGATTCGGAATATACCGTTAAGGAGATTCAAAAAAGTATTGATGAATTGGATGATGATTTTAAAAAACCATTTTTATTGCATACTCAGGGGTTTAAATACAAAGAAATAGCTGACCAATTGAACCTTAAGATTGGTACAGTTAAAAGCCGCATCTTTTTTACCCGGAAAAAATTGATGGAGAAACTTAGGGATTATGATTATAACTAACACAATATCATCATGAAAATCCAGCCAAAAATGCAAAGTGCAAAAATGAACGGGAATGACCTAAATGAGTATTTACGAATTATAGGAGAAAATCATACAGTAACAAGTAAGGATAATCCTCTTCGAAAAGATGCTTTTAATACCGATGATACAGTTAAAATCAGGGAAATAGCCAAACATTTTGAAGAAATCATGAATGTTATAGGTCTTGACCTGAGTGATGACAGTCTGAAGGGAACTCCAATGAGGGTTGCAAAAATGTATATTGAAGAAATATTCAGTGGTTTAAACCCAAAAAATAAACCGGATGTAACGCTCTTTGAAAATAAGTTTGATTACAATCAAATGCTGATCGAAAAAGATATTCGCGTGAATTCTTTTTGTGAACATCATTTTGTGCCAATCATAGGTAAAGCCCATGTGGCATATATCTCAAATGGATATGTAATCGGACTTTCTAAAATTAACCGGATAGTAGAATATTTTTCTCGACGTCCCCAGGTGCAGGAACGATTAACAGAACAAATTGCTGAGGAACTTATAAAGGTTTTACACACCGATGATGTAGCCATCGTTATTGAGGCCGAACATATGTGTGTTGCAATCCGGGGTATTAAGGATCACGGAAGTTCCACTATTACAAGTAGTTATAATGGTAAATTTCTTAATGAACAAGTTAAAAATGAATTTTTTATGCATTTATATTCCTCCAAATAAATAATTGTTAAATCATTTTAAAGGCTTTACATCCTATGTAGGGCCTTTTCTTTTGCCTTCAAGTTTATCCTTAAAAAGGCTCCTTTTTTATATTTTACATGTCAATCACAGATCTTCCTTAAGTTTAATTATTAATTATTTATACTTTTGCAGCTGGTAAAAGTTGAATTATGAGTAAAGCTTCCAGGTATAATTTGCGGGGAGTTTCGGCCCAAAAAGAGGATGTTCAAAAGGCAACCGAGGATTTTGATAAGGGTCTCTTTCCAAATTCGTTTTGTAAAGTTCTGCCTGACTTTCTTACAGGAGATAATGATTATTGTGCCGTAATGCATGCCGATGGAGCTGGTACCAAATCTTCCTTAGCATATATGTATTGGCGCGAAACAGGAGATTTTTCGGTATGGAAAGGTATCGCGCAGGATGCAATTGTAATGAACCTTGATGATCTTTTATGCGTTGGAGTCACAAATAATATACTGCTCTCATCAACTATCGGTCGCAATAAACTTAAAATTCCGGGTGATGTTATTGTCAATATCTTAAAGGGATTTGATGAATTTATTACCGGCATGTCAAATTTTGGAGTGAATATCTTTCTGACCGGAGGAGAAACTGCCGATATGGGAGATTTGGTCCGAACAATTGTTGTTGATTCTACCGTTGCGTGCCGGATGAAACGTAGTGATATCATTGAAAATAATATCCAACCCGGAGATGTCATCGTCGGACTGTGTTCATATGGTCAGGCAAAATACGAGAAAGAATACAATAGCGGCATGGGCAGTAACGGCTTAACTTCAGCACGCCATGATATGTTTTCAAACCATTTGGCCATAAAATACCCTGAAAGTTATGATGACCTTATTCCATCATCATTGGTATACACAGGCCAGTATGAATTAACCGATAAGATACCCGAATTGGGAATTAATGCTGGTAAACTTGTTCTTTCTCCCACGAGAACATATGCTCCAATTGTTAAAGAGGTTGTGAAAGAGATCAGACAGCACATTCATGGAATGATTCATTGTTCTGGTGGTGCCCAGACAAAAGTTCTAAAATTTGTGGAAGATCTTCATATAATCAAAAATAATTTATTCCCTGTTCCTCCTTTATTTAAATTGATCCAGGAGGAATCTGATACCGATTGGAGCGAGATGTACGAAGTATTCAACATGGGACACCGCTTTGAAATTTACCTTCCTGCCGAATATGCCGAGCCCATAATTAGTATTTCAAAGGAATTCAATGTTGATGCACAAATCATTGGTAGAGTTGAAGAAGCTGATCGAAAAAAGCTTACTATTAAGAGTGAATTTGGAGAATTTGTGTACTAAAATAATAAGAAAGATAAAAAATGGCTGGAAATCTGATACTTGATAAACTGGAAGGTGTTAAAACGCGTTTTGAGGTCGTGGGGGAGCTTATTACAAGACCCGACATCCTGAATGATATGAAACGCTATATCCAGTTGAGCAAAGAATACAAAGAACTTGAACCTGTTGTTATTGCCTATAAAGAATATAAGAATATACTCAGCAATATCACCAGTGCCAAAGAAATTATTTCCACTGAGAAAGATGATGAGCTAAAGACAATGGCCAGGGAAGAACTGGACCAAATGCTCGAGAAAGTTGCCCCAATTGAGGAAGAAATCAAGATTTTGCTCCTTCCTGCTGATCCCGAGGACGAAAAAAATGCTGTACTGGAAATTCGTGCCGGTACCGGAGGAGATGAAGCCAGTATCTTCGCGGGCGACTTGTACAGAATGTATACAAAGTACTGCGAAATTAAGGGTTGGAAAATTGAAATATCTAATTTTGCGGAAGGTACTGTAGGGGGTTATAAAGAAATAATTTTGGATGTCACAGGTAAAGGTGTATATGGAATTTTAAAATACGAATCTGGCGTTCACCGTGTACAAAGGGTTCCACAAACAGAAACCCAGGGACGCATTCATACTTCAGCTGCTACCGTTGCAGTACTTCCTGAAGCGGATGAATTTGATGTACAGCTTAAAACAGAAGATATACGCAAAGATACCTATTGCTCTTCCGGTCCGGGCGGACAATCGGTGAATACCACTTATTCTGCGATCAGGCTCACCCATATTCCTTCAGGCCTCGTGGTTACTTGTCAGGATGAAAAATCACAGATTAAAAATCTTGAAAAAGCCATGAAGGAATTGCGTACCCGACTTTATAATCTCGAGTACCAAAAACGACTCGATGAAATGTCAGCCAAAAGAAAAACTATGGTCTCTTCCGGTGACCGCTCTGCTAAAATCCGTACTTACAACTATCCACAAGGACGTGTTACCGATCATCGTATAAATCTTACAATGTATAATTTACAGGCCGTCCTGAATGGAGATATCGAAGAAATACTCGATAAACTTCAGATGGCAGAAAATGCAGAGCGTTTGAAAGTGAGCGGACTTAATTAATATGTATGAACCTCGAAATGCTTTTAGATAAGATAAGACAAAAGAAAAGTTTTCTTTGTGTCGGACTGGATTCTGACATTAATAAAATTCCGGTCCATCTTACAAAATCAAAAGCTCCGGTATTTGCATTCAATAAGCAAATTATTGACGTTACAGCTCCATATTCCGTTGCCTATAAGCCCAATCTTGCATTTTATGAAAGTCGGGGGATTGAAGGGTGGCAGGATCTGGTGTCGACGGTTGAATACATACGAAAAAATTATCCGGATATATTCCTAATTGCCGATGCCAAACGGGGGGATATTGGAAATACCTCAGCGATGTATGCGGAGGCTTTTTTCAATAAACTCAGTTTTGATGCTGTAACAGTTGCTCCATATATGGGGCAGGATTCTGTAAAACCTTTTTTGGAATATGAAAACAAATTCGTCATACTGCTGGCACTAACGTCCAATTCAGGAGCTTCCGATTTTCAGTATTTTACTTCCAGGGAAAATAAGCCCCTTTTTCTTGAAGTGATTGAAAAATCAAAAAGCTGGGGAAATCCCGAAAATATGATGTATGTTGTGGGTGCAACAAAAGCGGCCATGTTAGTCCCGATCCGTGAGCTGATTCCCGATCATTTTTTGCTTGTACCGGGGATAGGGGCCCAGGGCGGAAGCCTTGAAGAAGTAGCAAAATATGGGTTGAACAAAAAATGCGGACTGCTGGTGAATGCCTCCCGATCCATTCTATTTGCCGATACAGGGACAGATTTCGCAAAAAAAGCGGCTGAAGAAACAAAAAATATATGTTACCAAATGGCGGCGATCCTTGAAAATGCAGGGCTAATTTAATAACGTATCATTACCCGAAATAATAACCCTCTGAAAATTTCTGAAATTTATTAATGAATTATAAATGTGCCGTCAGGCACAGGATATGGGTAGCGAATTACCTAAAACCTGTTATTCTGTCCAGTATGGGACAGAATTTCTAACATGAATTTTGTTTGCTACTCATATTTAATCCCTGCCGGGATTTGAAATGAATAACAACCGATTGACCTGTTGAAAAAGTAATTTTGAATCATTTTTAATTCCTTCAGAAAAATCCTTGTTTTTCACTAAACTATTCTATACCCCCAAGTTTATATATATTAAGGTTAATCAATTCCTCATCACAATATATTAATTTTTATTTATTAATTGATCCGGCATTTTCTGCACTATCATTCGATTAATTTTTAATAATTTAGCTTTATATTAATAATTTTTCGTATATTTCAAATCTGATTTATGTTAAAGATGATTCTTTCATAGTAAAGAAAAGTTAGAGGAAATTGAAGAAGACATTATTTCAGGTAAATATTAATTTATAGAATTGCTAAACAGACAGTAATCATTTTGTTGTGTATTGTTTATCGTTATTTTAATTTCTATATCATATCTAAAACTTAAATCCATGAAAACTATTTTACGATCGTTATCCTTAAGTATGGCTCTTTTATTGAGTATACAATTGGTGAATTCTCAACTTTATACTCCTTCGGGTATAATTGCCGGTTCGAGTAGTAATGCAAATGTAGGTGTCGGAACCTCCACCCCGGCTACTAAATTTTATGTTGCAGGTGGTGAAATCGGTACTGATAATGGTCTAAGGTTCTTTGGTACTACTCCTTATGTATATAGCAATGGAAATCAATATCCATTGCGAATAGAGGGTAGTACTGTAATTCTCCAGAGTCATGGCGGCAATGTTGGAATTGGCGTAGATCCTGCAGTAACTCCAGTTGCCAAACTTGATATTTATGGCGGAACTAACTTTATTGGAAACGCCTTGAGCCTGCGGGCAGGAAATCCAATTAGCTCCAATCCTTCCAACCAGATATTATTTTCATATTACGGTACCACGAATTACACACATGCCATTAAAAGCCAACATTACTCTTTAGGTGCTGCCGGTAATACACTTCAGTTTTATCTATGGAACTACGGAGTAGATGCTATAAATACCGTTGGGACCAAGTTGGTTATGACTTTAAATGGTCTTGGAAACGTAGGAATAGGGATTGCAGATCCGGGCGATGCAAGACTTAGGGTAGCAGGACATTTTGTTGTAAATGGTATTTATAACGGGGATATGGTTGATATTGTCAACTCACAACCAGACCTTCCTGCCAATTCAGATTTAATATGGGGCGGTTGGAATGTTTCACAGGTAAATAATCCAAGGTTATTTTCTTTGACCTCGAATGGTCGCTTTAGTTTTGCTGTACATAATAACGGACAGGTTGGTATTAATTGCGATCCGGGTAATTCAGCTTATATGTTAAGTGTAAATGGAAAGATAACTGCCGAAGGCATGACTATTGTTCAGGATGTCCCTGCTGCCGATTATGTTTTTGACAATAATTACAAACTTTTATCGCTTAAAGATTTGAGTGCTTATGTGAAAAGCAACCAGCATTTGCCTGAAATACCTTCTGCATGTGACTTTCAGGAAAAAGGTTACAGTGTTGGCGAAATGGATAATTTACTGCTTAAAAAGATAGAAGAACTTACGCTATATACCATTCAGCAACAGCAGCAAATTGAAAATCTATCCAAAGAAATTGAGTTACTGAAAACAAAAAATTAAAAACATGAAAAAACTCATATGTTTTTACTTATTTGTTCAATTCTTTGCTTTTTCACCAACGCCACTGAAGGCGCAAGCCCTGCTTGAAAACAGTAGCGTATTCAATGAAAATGAGAGAATTGACTTTGGAGAAAGCTGGAAAGAGAGCGAGTCGGAAGATTATAATTCTGAAAGTGTCGTAACTACTGCAGATAGCGCTCGATATGTTGCAGGCTTAAAACTTTTGGCGGCACCTGGTGTAACCCTCTCAAATTTGGGAAATACACCCAATATCAATGCAAATTGGGAAGAAATAGGCCCCACCACCGATCCTGTGGATTATCCAAATTGGTTGGGTTATATTGGATATATTGCTTTGCCTGACATAAACAATAACAACAAGATTTTTGCCTGTTCACCTGCCGGTGGTCTGTTTCATTCTACAGACAATGGAGAAACCTGGCAAAATGCAGGGACAGATAAGGGATTACCCCAAACGGGAGTATCATCCATTGCCTTCGATGATAGCCATCTTGACAATATATGGTATATTACAACCGGTAGTGGATTTAGTTATGCGGCATTTCCGCAAACTTCCATAGGAGTTTACAGAACGGTTGATGCCGGTTTACATTGGACTGCAATTGGTTTACAAACCGATTTAAATGTAGCCAATTCATTTTGCAGATTAGTCTGTCATGCTAATGCTGTTTGTAATGCAACCATGTATCAGACAAGTAAGGTAGTACAGGTTCCAGGCATAGCTGGCTATTTGTTTGTTGCCGCAACCGATGGATTGTTTGTAACCACAAATGGCCTGGATGGAACCTCATATGGTAATCCGTCTGGCACACCTGCTTTTACCCGCATCCTTACCGATCCTTGTTTCGATATAGAATTTTTACCGTATACGACAAAGGTTATATTTACTACAAGAGGATGGTGGGGCTCAGATCCTGCAAACTGCACAAAGAAACTGGCGGCCTATATTTATGATTGGCAGGCTAAAACGCAGCCGGTAAAAATAAATGACGGAGGGCTCTTTTTTTATGAAAGAACATTTTCTAAGTTATCTGCTGCACTTACGAGAAATGCTCCGACAAAAGTGTATTTTTTAGAGACTGAAGGAGATTTAACAGGATGTAATACAGTATATGCTAAAATATTGCGATACGATATAAGCTCTGGATCACTTACAGATATGGGTACCTTGGATTTTACGGACCCAATGGCTTTGGCCGTGTCACCTACCAACGAAAACATAATTTGGTATGGATCAGGTCAGTCTGATCAATTTGAAGGTGTTGTTAAAATTACAAATGCTTTAACAGCTTCCAATCCTTCAGTACCTTTGGTTAAAGTTCCCTATAATTCTCAGACTCATCCTGATATCAATGCAGTTGTTTATACCGCTAACGGTACTCAATTATGGGTAGGGTCAGATGGAGGAATCTCTAAATTAATCAATCCCGACGCTGGCTCCAATTCATTTCAATCAAAAAACAATGGTTTGGGTGTTTCTACGATGTATAATATGGATATTTTCCCATCGAATCCGGTTCGGGTAATACATGGCAATCAGGATGATGGAATTCAAATTTCAGATAAATCAAGCGGAAATTGGATTTCTACTGAAGTTGCGGGAGGAGACGGATCTGAATGCACTTATGACTATAAGGATTATAATCATTATTATTACCATATGTTGGCTGGGAGTAGTCTATATGAAAGACCTGCTATTCCTAATAAAAAACATTATTTCACATGGGGTCAATTTGTTTTGAATGCATCTGATCCATATACACTTTATATTTCTCGTGGAAGCGCAGGTCTTTATCGCATAACCGAAGCTGACCGCGAAAACTATACAGACGGAGAAGTGTGGTCGAACTTTTACTCAGCCTCCACTCAGGCAACAGGGACTGTAGCAGTAAGTAAAAACCCGTTGTATTCAAATTATATTTACGTTGGCTCATTAAGTGGCGCCGGTGATCAAATATATAAATCGACCGTTGGAGGTGGTAATAATTATATGAATTGGAGCACGTTTGGTGTTCCTCCCGCTAACCTGCCATGTAGGGATGTTGCCCACTGGCAGATTATTGTCGAC
>Ga0182027_10001008_pt1 | contig 47510 bp, 41 predicted proteins | sample 712E1DmetaG_FD_121300 | JGI IMG/M metagenome (GOLD analysis project Ga0182027, IMG submission 121300) | Permafrost microbial communities from Stordalen Mire, Sweden - 712E1D metaG (Illumina Assembly) | ecosystem: Environmental > Terrestrial > Soil > Wetlands > Permafrost | place: Sweden...
GCTGCCATAGTATCCTCAATTACCTACGTGGGATTTTGCATTTTGAAATATAAAAACTCATTAAAGAGATTGAAGAAAATTTCATTTTGGATAAGCTTCATGATTATAACTTTTGCTGCAGCATTTCTCTGGAATGGATTCTCACATGGCGCATTCTTCAGTACGGATGGACTTATAATCGGACTAAAGATGAATGCACGTGCAATAATAATTGTTATCGGATTTGCCTCCCTAAGTGTTGAGCTTAAAAACCCGGTAATAAAATCTCTTTTGTATCACAGAGGTTTTGCAAGCCTTTATCAATCGTTAAGTCTCGCGTTCTCTGCCTTACCCTTTTTTCTTTCCAATCTCTCAAAATCAAAAAATAAGAAGAAAGGCATATCTGGAATATCCTTTCATGGATTATTAGGTCAGGCGGAAGCTTTGTTAAATATATTTGAAAAAGAACATCTGCTACGACCTCAAGTAGTAATTATCACAGGAGAAATTCACCAGGGTAAAACAACTTTTGCCCAAAAGATCGTAGCTGATCTTCATGAACAGAAAATAAGGATTGCAGGGTTCTTTTCTGTCGGAATAAATGAGAATGGCATACGAACCGGATTTAATCTTGTCGATATAGGATCTTCAAGACAGATCGAACTGTGTTCAGATAAAAAAAATGAAAAGCGGCTTAAATTCGGGAGGTACTATTTTAATTCAGATGCTATATCATTGGGGAATGAGATTCTTAACGCAAACAATCTTTCTGATAAACAACTGATTGTTATTGATGAAGTCGGGCATCTTGAATTAAACGGTCAGGGTTGGAACAATGCAATTGAGAATATTACAAGAATCAGTACAGTACCTCAACTTTGGATTGTCAGAAAAAGCCTGGTTCAAAAAAGTATCAGGAGATGGAATATAGGTAATGTCTATATATATGACATTTCAGAAAGTACAGTCATTGATGTGGAAAACAAAATTAAAGAGTTGAAATAAATGATTTCTCTCTTATTCTTTCTTCCTGGTGCTGAGACCAAGTGGCATGTAAAGGGGGCAAAAACTTATAAGACTTGTGACAACAAAAATTGCTGACAAGGCCAGAAGTATTATTGCAAGGACACCCGAAATCACGTTCGTAAAATACAATACAACCACTATGACTGCAACCAGTATCCTGATTGTTTTGTCAATTGTTCCCATGTTTTTTTTCATTTGCGTACTTTTTGTTTTTAATAATTATTTTTTTTATCTGCCATTCAAATATTTTGCGTTAAAACATTATACAATTGATTTTTACTAACCACTCCAGACTGCCTCCAAATCTGCTTGCCATTTTTAAACATAATGAGGGTAGGGACACTTTGAATATTGTATCGGCTGGCTATCTCACTATTCTGATCGACATCAATTTTTATAACCTTGATCCTGTTCCCAAGCTCATTTGCAACCTCTTTTAAAATAGGAGATTGCATTTTACATGGACTACACCACAGTGCATGAAAATCAACAATAACCGGTCGAATATCGTGAATTAATGAGTCGAATTTCCCTTTCATGTCTTTTACTTAACCTTATTGATTTGTTGTAGAAGGAATTCTTTATTTTTTATTCCGACAAAACGGTTTACTTCAATACCATTTCTTAATAAAATCAAAGTAGGGATATTTCTTACCTGGAATTTTTGTGCGAGTGATTGGTATTGTTCAATATTTACTTTCCCTACATGTGAATTGCCAGTCAATTCATCAGCAACTTCATTCAAAACAGGAGCCATCATCCTGCATGGAGCACACCAGCTTGCCCAGAAATCCACAAGGACCAACTTGTTTTTTGTCTGATGGCTGAAATTTTTATCAGTTAAGGTCAGAATGTTAGCGTTATCAGCAACAAATGGAATATTTTTCATTCTGGCACGAGCCATCAGATATAATCCACCAAAAACTGTAATTATAATACTCGTTATGATAAATGTTGTTTGCATGTGATTCTGTTATTATTTGTTGCTGTTTAAATTTTAATCATACGGTTACTACTACAGAAAATTCTTTGTTCAAAATTGCTTTTACCTGGTCTTTAGTCTGGATACTGGAAGTAGCTTTAACCACTTTACCATTTTTATAATAAATTGTAAATGGAATTCCCATAAAACCACGAACTTCAGGTAAGTTTCGGATGACATCTGATATAGGATTGTCAAACTCCATATCATAAAACTTTACATGCTTATATTCAGCTTCAAGTTCCTCGGCTATTCCATAAACAGGAATACACATGGGGCCCATGCGTCCACAAATTACCATTACATTTTCATTTTCACTGATTGCTTTATTATGATCAGCAATTGATTCGAGATGTTTTAAATTAGTGTACAACATGACTTTTTATATTTAAGTTTATGGTACAAAAGTACGGTGCATTGTCCATGAAATTGGCAAATTACGGAAGCAGTACAACAAGTTAACAGTTGATTAAGGACAAGTTTTTTATTGATTTAAGTTAACTTTGTACCTTTTTAAGGATCAATAAGACATGAAAACCATACTCGAAAATGATAGCGATTTTATTTGTGATATCAAGGCACCATGTTTTCAGATGCTTCTACCGGAAGAGGCTGAAGTTGTGAGAGCAAGCAAAACTCAGGTGCTTTTCCGTAAAGACGATAATCTCACCAAACAAGGAGCATTTGCCTCTTATGTATTGTTTATTATCGATGGTTTTGCAAAACAATATCTTGAGGGTGATGGTATAAAGAACTACAACCTGAGGATAATCAAACCAGGTGAATTTGTAGGACTTTCGGCTGTGTTTTCTGAAAATACTTTCAATTATTCCTCTGTCGCCTTGACTGATTGCCATATATTCCTGGTTGAAAAAGAAGCTATTGCTAAAGTGGTTAAACAAAACGGAATGTTCGCATTCAATATTATTAAAAGGTACTGTGAGCAAAATACTAACCTTCTTAACACTGTTCGGAACCTTATGTATAAACAGATGAATGGCCGTATGGCAGATACCTTATTATACCTTGATAGCTTAAAAAGTGAAAAACCGGAAATATTTCAGCTTCTTTCCCGGAAGGATCTCGCAGATTTTGCAGGAATTTCGACTGAAAGTACAGTGAAACTCCTTAAAATATTTGAAAAGGATGGATTTATTGAGTTGAATGAAAAGGATATAAAAATAGTAAAACAAGCTGCACTTCTTGAAATAAGTCGAAGGGGATGAAATACAAAGAATTTAAAGTCGAGCCTGTTTTTCAACTGTGACTGGAATGCCATTTTTTATTTCCATCAGACCTGGAGTGCCCATACGTTTCCCTTTATCATCAAACTGAATTGGTCCGGTGACGCCTTCAAAATGTATTTTTGAAAGGGCTTTTTGAATGTTCTCACGATCAAGTCCGGCATTTCTTATGGCTTCAATAAGTAAACTCATGCCATCAAATGAATATGCTGCAACGGCACCCGCCAATTTACCATAGGTTTTCTGAAACTCATTCCGGAAGGCTAAACCCTTAGATCCCGACAAGTTACCGGAAGAAACTAATACAACATTCTCATAATATTTCAGGTCCATATCTGAAAATTCATCCTCATCCAGAAGAGATAATGTACCAAATACAGGTTGATTCATTTTCCTTTGTTTCAGTTGATTAATTAATTTCATCGAAGCTGAAGGTTTTCCAAACAGAATAATACCTCTGACATCTGCTTTACTGATCTGATCAATTAAATCATTATAATTCTGATTGGAATTATCATAGAATAGCTGCAACGGATCTTCTTTGGCTGCTAGTTTTGTTCTTTTAATGAAGCTTTCCAGAGCCAGTTTCGAATCATAATCATTATCTGAAACAACGGCTATTTTAGTAATTTTTCTTTTAGTATAAATTTCTTCGATAAGTGCATCAGCCTGTTGATTGTCGTTTGGCACACAGCTGAAATACCACGGTACAAAAGCCTGAGCCAGAGTAGGATCACTTGCCCATGCTGATAAAAAAACTATACGGGCTTTGGTAGTAACCTGTTCAATTAGGTGACCATTTCTCCCGTCAGAAGAACCCATTATTGCAGCCACATTTTCTTCGAAGATAAGACTGACCGCTTGTTTGGAACCTGTTCCCCAGGGGCCTTCCATTGATCGCACAACCAACTGGAAAGGCTTGCCATTATAACCTCCCTTTTCATTGGCTTTCCGTATTGCCATCTCAGCGCCGTATTTAGCAGCCAGGGATTTATTATCAGGTATTAACAGTCCGATTTTAACTGTCTTTCCTGGCCCGTCAGTATTTTGAACGGCTTTTACATCTCCGGCAATGAATCCCAGAAAGACTAATATAAAGAACGTATGGAAGAATAATTTCTGTAATCTCATCGAATGAGCTCATTTTTACCCCCTTTCATTTTCCCCCAGGGGGGAAAGGTTTCACTGCTTCTTCCCCCTTGGGGGAAGGTTGGGAAGGGGGTAACTGATTAAAGTGAATAAGAAATAAATAACAAAAAGTACAAATTGCTAAAAATTGTTAAAAATTATACTGGTGAAGGTTTTGGTGACAAAATTTCTCTCCCGACTGCCACGGCTATTTTTTTCAGATCACACATCAGCTTTGCAAATTCATCGAGGTTGAGCGATTGGTAACCGTCACAAATTGCCTCTTCAGGTTTATAATGTACTTCCATTATTAGTCCGTCTGCGCCAACAGCTACAGCTGCCTTTGCCATTGCAGGTACCATCCACCTGAGACCAGTTCCATGACTTGGATCAACTATTACAGGAAGATGACTGAGCCGTTTTAGCATCGGAACGGCGCTGAGGTCGAGTGTATTTCTGGTGGATGTTTCAAAAGTACGGATACCCCGTTCACAAAGAATCACCTGTTCGTTACCCTGTTTAAGGATATATTCGGCTGCCATTAGATACTCTTCAATAGTTGCCATCATACCCCGTTTCAGTAAAACCGGTTTCCTGCACATTCCCGCCTCCTTCAGAAGAGGATAGTTTTGCATATTACGCGATCCAATCTGAATCATATCGGCATATGAAGCCACAAGTTCAACCTGTCGTGTATCCATCACCTCGGTGACAACGGGTAAACCTGTCTCCGCTCTTATAATACCAAGTAGTTTCAACCCTTCTTCTCCCAGGCCCTGAAAGTTGTACGGTGAAGAGCGGGGTTTGAAAGCTCCACCTCTTAAGATAGATGCCCCGCCAGCTTTTACCGACCTGGCAGTTTCAAAGAGTTGTTCCTGACTCTCAATGGCACATGGCCCTGCAATAACTATAATTTCAGCACCGCCTACCTGAACTCCGTTAATATTCACAATTGTATCATCCGGCTTTGTCTTGCGACTCACTCTGGACGGAATGGAAGATTCACCGTTTATGGGTCTATTGCATGGATTTGTTTCCATCGTCTATTCCCTTTCAGATTAATAATTTTCAGTTTTACTATTTACTTTGTTTTTAGGATCCATTGGCGGAGCTGGAGTAAATTCGAACTTGCCATGACGGACTTTAGCTATCCATATATCAGCAATATTATTCCATGACTGATCAAAAACTTTTTTGCCGGTTACGCCCTGGTACCCCTGAAAAGTCTTCAGATCGGTGAGAACATCGCGGATTAAAACCCTGTTCAGCCCTACCTTATTTATAGATTCAATGATCATATTCATACCGTCATAAGCATGTGCTGCGAATACATCCGGTTCCAGACCGAATCTCTTGAAATAATTGGTCTGAAATGCTTTTAATTTTGGATTATCGGAGTTTGGGTTATACTGACATGTAGTCATTATGCCATCAGCCAGGTTGCCTGCAATTTTAAGAAACTCCGGAGAAACCATCCTGTCTGAGCCATAAATTGGCTGTTCTAATCCCATTGCACGCATCTGCTGTAAAATAAGACCCGATTCTTTTGCATTTCCCCAGATGAGAATAGCATCGGGCGAAGTGGCTAATATTCTCTCCAGCTGTGTTTTGAAATCTGTTTCCCCGTCGTTAAACCGCTCTTCAATGACCATTGGATGACCGACACGCGTTGCCGTCTCAGAGAATATCTTGATCCCCACCCTTCCATACCGGTTGTTGGCCCTGATCACTGCTACACGGGAATGACCATCCTTCTTATATATCTGATTAACTAGTCCATAACTGCTCTGCCGGTCATCGCTAATGACGCGTATCACCCATGGTATTGCTGTTTCTGTGAAAGTAGGATCCGGATCACCTGGACAGACCATTGGTATCTCCAGTTTAAGAGTTGCCCTTATAGCAACGTGAGAGACTATATCATCGATAGACCCCAGCCAGGCCCAGACCTTTTCATCATCCATTTTTACTATTTCGTTGGCTGCAGCTCCCCATAATCCGACATCATTGTGTATCATTAATTTAAAAGGAATACCACGATATCCTCCCTTTTTATTAGCCTCTTCAATAGCAAGAGTAGCTCCCTGTAGCATCTGTGTACCCAGTGATACAATCATTGAACCTTCCAATGGCCCCAAAAATCCTATCCTTACCTCTTTAAGATTCGTGGGAGGCGGAATCTCACGACCTGCCCCATAAAACAGCTGGGGTTCGACAAAAAAGTATTTATAAGCTTTCGTAAACCTGTCATAAGGTAAAATTTCATTAGGCGCTTTGCCATAATTTGAGTTTTTATCCTGTCCATCTAATTTTAAAATGGGACACCATAAAATAAGGATAAAAGTTGCTATTACCCAATGGTTTGCTTTCATGATCTTTTTATTAGTTTGATTTACAAATTGCATATACTTCAATTTCAACAAGGAGTGTTTCCCAGCATAACCGAGCCTGAATTCCGGTACTGGCCGGCAGTGGATCAAGATTCAGCCAGCTATAGAAAGAGGTTCGGATTTTGTTAAATTCAGCATAATCCCTTTCAATATCCCTCAGATAATTTGTTGTTCTTACTACATCGTGCCATGACATTCCTTCTGCAGCCAGAAGATTGGTAATATTGAGGTAAGTTCTCCAGAGCTGTGCTTTAAAATCACCAATGTGCTCGGCTTTGCCTTCTTCATTCACGCTCGCCGTTCCTGATATGAGTAAAACTTTATGACCACCAAAATCAAGGCGCAGTGCCCGTGAAAAGGAGGACGGTTTCTTATAGTTGTAAGCTTCGTTGATAACATGTGGAGCATGCACTACATGTTTTTCAATCGGAGGCCTTTTCATATGCAGAGAAGGAAGTACATATCCGTTAATTTTATTTTCATCGGATAAAATTCCGAGTTTTCTCATTTCCACCCTCTCTCCATCAGAAAGTTTTGACAGATCTATCATTAATTGCTTTTCTTCCATTATTTCAGCTATTTACATTATTTCAACCCTTTCAACTTTTATCCGCCGAAGCCTTGGCGAAGGCAGACTTTCAACTCTTCAACTCTTCAACTTTATTTCAGCAGCTCTCCACGACTCACACCCTTTTCTGTAGCAACCCACAGGTAATCCTTGTCAGCATCAACGCCGATAATAAAATTATGTCCGATTGAAGGTGACAATGGAATCTCATGTGTAGTTTTGTTACTTGTGCTGTCATCATTGCGACCATAATTTTTAATGATGGCCTTTCCGTCATTATTATTATCATTTTTCTTATATGTAACCCAGCTTTTACCGTCTGTACTGCTTAATCCGTTATCACTGCAGATGAATACCACGGGACCCTTTGCCCTTATAAAATTTATAAAATTGCTGGCCAGACCGCTGTTTGTATCGAAATATCCCTTCCAGTGAGTTCCATCATAACTGCTTAAACCAAAGTAAGTTGATACCCACAGGATGCCATCCGACCAGGAAGTTGCGGTTGTTATATCATGAACTACACCATCATCGGGAAGCAGATCAATTTCCATTTCGCCATCAGGATCGGTATAGTCTTTGAATTGTTTTGTTTTGAGGGTGTATTCAATAACTCCACCTCCCCATGCTGCTATAAATATCTTTCCATCACCTGCTGAAACACCGTATGTCCAGGGTTCATGCATGGGAGCGTTCTTTTCAGTAAATATTTCCCATTCCTTTGTATAAGTATCATAATGGCCGGCACCTCCACCTGTGGCGGTCCATACATCTTTCCCGTCGCAAATAACACAGTAAACCAGATCATTTGGAAGACCACTGTCAAACTGGGAGAAATTTTCAAATTTGCCAGCAGAAAACCGGCTTAATCCTCCAAGAGTTCCTATCCATACGTCTCCTGTTTCCTTGCTAACATCGATTGCAAGCACTCCGTTATGAGCCAAACCGTCTTTTGTTGTGTAGGTTTTCCATTTTCCATCTTCATAAACTGCAAGACCATCATGTGTTCCTGCCCATACGCGTTTCCCGTCTATACGAACGGCATATACATGATCGGAAGGCAAACCGTCCTTTGTTGTGAAAGTCTTCCAATGGCCATAAACAGGCATTTGTTTTGCATCTGGTTTTATATCAGTTTTGCCTGAATTTTTCCCGGCCGCCCCGGTATTATCAGAAGTTGAATATTTTGTCTGAGGGACAGGATTCAAACTTGAAACTGGCTTCTTAATCAGGATAAATCCCAGAGAACATGCACTTAAAAAGATTACAGCAATTGTAGTCCAGATTAAGTAATTTCTTTGTGTTGTCTTTCTCATGATTTTCGGTCTAATTAGGGTTATTTTTACCATGGTGTTTTTTTGAGTCTTTATTTTCGTATTTAGGGGACCTGAGCGATTTCAGATAGGCAACCAGATCATTCAGTTGATTTTTTGACATATCGCCTGCCAGTCCATGTTTATCATCCTTGCCATATTTTGTCCATATCTCCTCTAAAGTTGCAGCGCGCCCATCATGTAAATAGGGTGGAGAAGCATATATATTATCGAGATGAGGAGTATCAAACAATATAGAATCATCAGTTTTGGAAAGTGTACTAACATATGCCAGTTTTTTGTCAGTATAATATGGAGCGGGGTGACATGTGATGCAACGATTATTTTCAGGAATAACTTTACCATAATTATCCACTGAACGTTCAAAAATAGCTTTACCCCTCAGCTGTGCCTCCGTAAGTTCACCGTTCGGATTGTACATTAGATTAGGCGGGTTATGAATACCTGTAATTATAAAGGCAACAAGAGCATCAAGATCTTTATAGCTGAAGGTTTCTGTTCTTGTAAGATAAGTGGAAAAACGCATTCCGTCCTGTTTATAAACAGTCAGATTGGTTCCTGACCATTTATATGGAGGAGTATCGCCAATATCTCTCAATGACATTGTATTTGTAACGTTGCGTCCCATGTCCTTGCCTGACATATTATAAACCAGTCCATCCTCATGCATATCAGGATGGCAGGTATAACAGCAATATTGATCCTGAAATGTGTGTCCTGCATTGTTAAAAAGTCTGCGTCCCTGACGAGCCACAGTAATCCTTCTCGGCCCGCCCAGATCAATAGACGAAATTGTCTCAAGAGTTTCAGTATTTATTACAGCTATTTTGTCTTCAAGTGTTTCAGCCACATACAGCTTTTTCCCGTCAGGTGAAAGAGCCAGACCTTTAGGATTGGCACCTGTGGGAATATGTTTGATAATATAACGGCTGCTGATTCCAAGATTATCTGAATATGTTTTCAGCATTTCAGGTGAAGCTTTTGAAATTAAGGCCCTCACAGAGTCTATGTCAATGACTGAAATACGATTGACACCTGAACTTGATTCAAAAGCTTTTTTGCCGTCAGGTGTAATAACAATGCCAAAAGGATCCGAATAATAGGCATTAGGTTCATCGAGTAATAACTGAATTATCCTTCCGTTATTCTTCCGGTCAATTATCCCGAATCCATGTGTCATCATCCAGCCCTGTTCAACCTGGATAGACGGGATAAGGTTTTTGGGCCTGATCAATGTCACAAATCCCAGGTCTCCTGTGGGAGTAAAAGCAACATTTTCCATCATGTAAGCCGATTCCATATTTTTATATTCACTGACTCTTTGTGTACTATCATTTATTACGGTGAGTTTGGTGACAACCGGTTCTCCATAAGGAACAATATTTGCACGCCGGCTCGTTACATAGAGCACTTTCCCGTTGGGAGATAATTTGATTCCTGTCGGATTATTTCCCGTAGTCAGCCGTTTTATTTCTTCCCCTTTACTGAGGTCAATGACAGATACATCTGATGAATATGAATTGACAACATACAGGAATTTACCATCTGCACTTAAAGCAAGTCCTGCAGGGCCATTGCCTGTTTTAAGTGTGTCCACTACTTTTGAAGCTGTCAAGTCTATAACAGATACATTATCTGACCATTGATTACTTACATAAGCCCTCTTTCCATCGCTGCTGAGAATTACTGAATGTGGTTGATTCCCAATACTTATCTTATTCAATACTTTTTCTGTTTCAGCGTCTACCACCAACAGGGCTTTGCCTTCCTGGGCCACAACGTACAGGCGTTCGCCATCTGCAGAAACTGCAAGGTTAAATGGTGAGAGATAGTCAGCATTTATCAGCTTTGAAATAATACCGGTCTTTTGAGTATAGAGATGGCATGAGGTACATAAAAGAGGGTGATCAGTGGTGGCTGTTTTGGAATCAACATGTGCCCTGGCCAGTTTATGTCCGGGGAAAAAAATAAGCAAACCCAATACAAGAATAATTCCGAAAATCCGGATTAATTTTTGTGATCTTTTCATAATTATTCAGTGTCAATCAATTTCTCTTTAATCTTTTTTATAAGAACCGGAACGCTTATCGGAGATTTTTTTACTGCCAGAGGTATTCTGTTTTCGGGAACAAGCTCCTGATCTTCGTGACAGCCAACGCATCCCCTTCGTTCATTAGGTCGTAACCATATCCAGTCACAACTCTGTATAACATGTCCATTTTTATCCAGAGAACGGATCTGAAAAGGTGTATCAGCTAATATTCTTAAATAAAGAGATCCGTCTTTCGCTGCCTGAACAATCCCGAGTGAGGAATCTATTCCCATAATTTCAATGTTACTTGTCTTTGGCAATGATATAGATTTGACAGACAATTGAGTGTCGTTCAGATTGACATCCTGGCAGACTATTAATCCGGTTTTAATGTCCATATGAACTTCACTTGGCAGTTTTTTCGGCCTGTCATGTTTTTCAACTTCTACAGCTTCAAGTACATCAAAGTTGTTATCATTATATATCTTTTTGCCAAAAGTTTTAGTGTCAGGATCAAATTCATAAAGAGAGAACCGGTCCGATTCAGACTTTCGATATGAAACCAATAGTTTTCCTGAATGCTCTGGATAAACGGAATGAAAATCTCCTCGAGTATCAGAGGTGAGATTAACTTTTGAATGTAAAGGCCGGTTATAGCTTACGGAAATTATCTTTCCGGTTGCCAGTTTGTCTTTATCCGATTCTATAAACACGGCTCTTCCATTTGCAATTTCCAAACCCTGACCCGACAAATTACTGCCTTCAGTGCCCTTATAGAACAATTCAGTCTTGGTGCCGTCGGGTCTTAGAATCATATACTTCGGATCTCCGTGTTCGGGATAAACAGGCTGGTCAATTGTCAAAATACGTCCATCGCTCAATACGTTTGATGAAAAATAGGTATGAGGATCAAAAGTGATACGCTGCAGGTCACTACCATCTAAATTACAGGTAAAGAGGGAATGGACGCTTTTTAATTTGCCATCCGGGACAGATTTGCTGAATACAAATCGTCCGAGTGGTAAATAACCTGGATCTGTACAGTTTTCCTTAAAAGATGTCACCTGTCTTGATTTCATGTCATTAAGATCCATTTCCCATATCTGCCACGGGTCATTCTGTTTTAGCTTAGCAGAAAAAAGCAAATATTTTCCATCATATGAAATCTGTGGAGCCCTTGCAGAATAGTAATCAGAAGTAAGTACCTTTAATGATGCTTCAGGTTTATCAGGGTCCAATGCCACGATCTGTGCCTGGGGTATATACCTCAAGGAATCTCCTGTTACATAATTTATATTCTGCACCTTTTTTGGAAACCTGGTAAAAATTATCATGCCATCTCTGGATTTTTTTTTGCAGGATGAAAAAAAGATGCAGGAAAAGCCAATGGCCATTATGAAGGATAAGCCTATGGTAGCTCTGAGTTTGTTCATTAAAAGGTTATTTTTGGGGTTCTTTGACAGGAAGAATCTGATTGACCTTAATATTCTCAAGTACCTGTAACTTACCTGATGGCCACTTTATCTCAATTCTATCAACAATCTCATTCTTGGCGAGTCCAAAATGCATCCTGGGATCATTCTGAGACAGATAACCGGTCGTACTTTTTTTCTGAGCAGTCTGTACTTTGCCACCGGAAGTCACCTTTATCCTGGCGCCTATTCCATCCCTGTTACTGGTTGTTCCGATCAGATTCAGAGTGATCCAGTTATTCTGATTTCCTTTATTATTTCTAAGGAAAGCCCCCCGGTCATTCAAATTCACAATATATGCATCAATATCACCGTCATTGTCATAATCGCCAAAACATGCCCCGCGTCCAACCAGTTTTTTCTTAAAGTAGCTGCCCAGGTCCCATGAAACATCCTTAAATTTTCCATTACCAAGATTTTCGAATACCTGATCTTCCTGCCCGTACAAGTGTTTTAGCGCCCCGTTTGTTTTATAAATATCAACTAAGCCATCATTGTTATAATCAAAGAAAGATGAGGACCATCCGACGAACTGTCCGGCCGGCATAGCTATGCCTGAAGGATAAGACTGATCAGAGAATAATCCGTTTCCCTTGTTTTCAAAAAGCCTGCAATACTTATCATCTGAAACAAACATATCCATCAACCCGTTACCAATATAATCAGCAAAATCCACTGACATACTTACAGTTGATTCTCCTGATTGTCCGAATGCTGTTCCTGACGGTGTGCCCACATCGGTGAAGCTCTTTCCGCCGTTATTATGCCAGAGATAGTTCATTGAATGGTCATTGGCAACATAAATATCAACGAAACCATCATCATCATAGTCAGCAGCTCCGACACCCATAGCTCTTCCATCAATATCAATGATTCCCATTTTTTTTGTCACATCCTCAAAAGTACCATCTCCATTGTTGTGATAAAGAACATCAGGCTGGGCGTCATAGGCTAACGGGCCGGGAAAGCCGTCGGGAGCATAATAATATTTATAATTAGGATCAAAATTCAGGTATTTGCCTACATAAAGATCGAGGAAACCGTCATTATCATAATCGAGCCAGACAGCTCCTGTATTGAAATCAGTTTCTTTACCTCCGACCTTAGCACGGCTGGTAACATCTGTGAATGTCCCGTTACCATTATTTTTATAAAGCACGTTCGTTCCATAATTACTAACGTATAGATCAGGATAACCATCATTATTGTAATCGCCGACGGTAACTCCCATGCTATACCATGGTCCGCCCACACCTGCTTTTTTTGTCACATCTTCAAAAGTTCCGTCTCCCCGGTTATGATAGAGATGGTTTTCAGGCATCACTTCAGGTTTATCGCCACTGCTTACACCTTTAAGCCAGGTTCCGCTGCAGACATATAAATCAATATATCCATCCTGATCATAATCGAGAAAAGCAGCTCCTGCGCCACTTGATTCAACGATATTACTCAGTTCATTATCGCCGATGGAGTGAACAAAATCCAGACCGATCTCTTTCCCGATCTCCTGGAAATAATCGCCATTTGCAGGCGGAACAGAATGTTTCTGTGAACCGGATGAAGATTTATTATTGGATTGGCAGGCGGAAATTGTTAGCAAAAAAATGAAAAGGAAAGCGAAGCATCTGGATTCATTTGAAATGCTGGAAAACTTCTTTTTTACAAACATCGTCAGGGTTATCTTTTATGAATATAATATTGTCTTTATTTTATGCTTTCAGTCAAAATGTAAAACCGGCTTAACAAATTAAAAGGCCGTAAATATAATAATTTTCAATTACCTGTAAACCTACGACCTGATTTGTAAAACCTGCTACCTCATTTACCTGCTAAAACTAACCTAAACAATATTAACCTATTACCCTAAAAACGAATCCTGACTATGCAAATAGTTCAGGAGAATTATAAACCCTTATTTAAAATAACTAACCCTTGCAATGTTAAGGACCTGTTATTAAACAAGGATTAAAATGAAATTAAAAAAGAATTAAAGTTTTGCCCCCTGGCCGCAAAGCGGCCATCCCCCTAGAGGGGGACTAATTCTGACATGTAATTGAACTACATGAAAGATAGAGAATTATCCCCCCTTCAGGGGGGCAGGGGGGCAAATAAGCAGGGTAAAAAAAGGGGATTCAAACTATCGGCAGCAAAATCGTAACGACTGTACCTTTGCCTATCTGCGATGAGAGTTTGACTGTTCCATTATGGTTTTTAATTATCTGATTAACAAGCGGAAGTCCTATCCCGCAACCCGAAATGGAAAGAGCATTGGTACCACGATAAAATGGTTCAAAAATCTTTTGAAGATCCACCTCTGAAATACCAATACCCCTGTCTTCAAAAACTACCTCAATCCATTTTTCGATATGGTGAAACTTAATATCAACAGTATGGTCAGGCGAGTACTTGCATGCATTATCTATAATGTTTGAAACTGCAACCTTTAACAGGTACTCATCTCCAATGACAATCATCTGGTCAGAATCGGTTAATGAATTATCTATAGAAATATTAATATGGTAATCGTTATTGAACCTTTTCATCTCCTCCTGAGCCTGCCAGAGAATTTCATCAATCCTGATTTTTTTGTTTAAATTCATAGGGCCCTCTGCACTGGTGCGGGCTATCAACAGTAACCTGTTTGAGATGTCAACCAAAGATTTAATGTCATCAAGTACAGATCCAAGCGCAGACTTATACTCTGTGGTTGACCGGTCTTTCATCATTAATACCTCAAGCTGGCCGTTTATTGAAGTTAACGGTGTCCTAAGTTCATGCGAGGCGTTTGTAATAAAATTTTTCTGCATGGCAAAGGATGTTTCAAGACGTTCAAGCATATTATTAAATGTCTTTGCGAGTCTGCCAATCTCATCAGTACCGTTACCCTCAAAAACTCTTAAATTAAGGCTGGTTATGGAAATGTCTTCCACCTTTTTTACCACATCTGATATAGGTTTAAGTGCTCTTCCTGAATAGAACCATCCGGCAATAAAAAACAAAAAGAGACTGATCAGACAAACAATTATTAAAATGATTGCTAATTTTTTCATGCGTAAGGACCCCTCAATGTCAGTTGCTGCAGCAAGTACCACAAACCGGTCATAATTTGTATAAAATATTGTCCCGACAACTTCATATTGAGACTGCTTATATGTTACAATGTAGCCTGATCTTACCTTTTGAAGAACATAATTCTTTATTTCTATTTCCTTGTTTTCGTCTGAACTGTAAACAATATCATTATTAAAATTTATAATTATTATCTTTTCATTTTGCAGGTTGACAGGACTATTCCTTTCGATACCCAGGACACGATTTGCATCATCTTTAGATGTATTAAACAGTAAATTAGCTGTGCTTCTGGCTTTATTCCAGAGGCGTTTATTGAAGTCGTCCTTCCTCAAGTTGGCTGAAGAAAAATAAATTGCAACTGATGCAATAATCATAATCATTCCTCCTAAAAGGAGAAACTGCAAAGCTAATCTGGTCCTGATCTGCATTCTATAAATCTCCAAAAACATAGCCAAAACCAACCCTTGTGTGGATCAGTTTTTTATCATATCCTTTATCAATCTTCTTTCGTAAGAAGTTAACATAAACATCTACAACATTAGTTCCGAAATCAAACTTTATGTCCCAGACCTTTTCAGCAATATCGATACGCGACAATACCCTTCCACTATTCCTCATGAAGTATTCAAGTAAAGAAAATTCTTTGGCAGTCAGATCTATATATGAACTTCCCCTGTGGGCAACTTTCTTTTCAAGATCGAGTTCCAGGTCGCCGACAGTAAGTACATTAACTTTTTCAGCCAGCTGATCAGGTTTTCTCACTAATACCTTAACCCTCGCAAGGAGTTCCCTAAACTCAAATGGTTTGACCAGGTAATCATTTGCACCGGCATCAAATCCGATTATTTTATCGTCTGTAGTACCCAGTGCAGTAAGCATAAGTACCGGCAGATTTGAATTTATTTTTTTTAACCTTTTACACAATTCCAGGCCGCTTATTCCCGGAATTAGAATATCAAGTATGAAAAGGTCGTATCTGTTTATCCGGGCAAGTTTTTCTGCAGATAATCCATCAGAGGCTATTTCAGCGTCATAGTTGTTTTCTTCAAGTCCCTTTTTTATAAATGACGCTACCTTTGGTTCATCTTCAACAATCAAAATTTTCATGGATTTCAGTTATAAAAAAATGATACCTTATATATATACCCTCTTTTTACAGAGGCTTATCTTCATTTTACAGGCCATATTACTGAAACAAATATACGTTATTTGCTTTCAAAATTGGTTGTGGTTGACCGAAAAGTCCGTCACCCATTTACTAAAGTAGGGTTAATAATGTAAGTTAAATTCTGGACGGGAGTTTAAGATTGCTTCGCCCTTCTCCGTCGGGCTCGCAATGACCCTGTAAGTAAGGTAATTTGTGGTTGTGAGCTGAACCGAATTAAGTAAAGACCACTGTCATTGCGAGGAGAGAAGCGACGAAGCAATCTTATGAAACCACCAGCAATCATATAGATTGGATATACCATATATTATATATAGACGGATATTACTTCACTCCGGCATTTGTATATTTTTGATAAAAAAGATAATATTCTTATTTGGTTTGTTTCTAAATAGCACTCAATTTCACTCGATTGCGCACTAATTTTACTTGATGTATAATATTTACAGACAATCTTTTGCCTGCAATTATTGATAAATTTCAATTTTTTAGAATAAAAAATGGGATTTGGATGTTGTTATTGTTATTTTTATTTCTACCTTCGTTACCCGTGAACCTATCACCTTTCGTTGAATAAAATAAATGCTTGTTTTATATTATAAACCCTTTTAACTAACATGTTTAAAAAACGACTGACTATGCAAATTTCTACAAATGTACGGCGCATTGCGCTGTTTTTTCTAAGCATGGTGCTTTCTTCGGGCATTATTTTTGCTCAGGAAAAGACCATCACAGGGAAGGTCACTGGCCTAGGCGAGGGACCTCTGCCTGGTGTAAACGTTACAGTTCAGGGCACAACGATCGGAGCGATCACCGACCTGAATGGTGCCTATTCGATTAAAGTGCCGGGTTCGGCAGCTGTTCTTACCTTTTCATCTATTGGTTATTTAACCAAACAGGCTGTCGTCGGTACACAGTCAGTAATCGACATGGTCCTTCAAGCTGATGTAACCGCACTGCAGGAAGTGGTGGTCACAGGTTACACGACCCAGCGGAGGAGGGATTTAACCGGTTCCATTGGAACGGTTGAACCTGCCAAACTCACGGCTCTGCCTACCGGAAACGTTAGTAATTCTTTGCAGGGACGTACATCCGGTGTTCAAGTGATCGGGAATGGGCAACCAGGGGAAACATCCAAAGTAAGGATCAGAGGATTCTCCTCATTTGAGAACAACGATCCGCTTTATGTCGTTGACGGAGTTCCGACCCAGGACATTGCTTCCATGAACCCGAATGACGTTGAATCAATTTCTGTTCTTAAAGATGCCGGCGCCGCTTCAATTTACGGATCCAGGGCATCGAACGGCGTTATCCTCGTTACAACTAAAAAAGGCAGTAAGGGTACAAAAGTTAATTACACCATGAGCTACGGTACGCAGGATCCGGGTAGTGGCCCGAAGAACCTGTGTAATACGCAGGAAATGGCAGACCTTCAGTGGCTTGTATACAAAAATGATGCAACACCGGTTCTTACTCCGGCAGGCGTTAAGGTTATGGATCCGCTCTATGGATGGATTGGAAATCCAACACCTACCTTACCCAGCTGGGCCGCAAATACCGATTGGTGGAAGGCCTTTACCAGCTCTGCCCCGATTATGACCCATGACCTCTCTCTTTCAGGAGGCAGCGATAATTCTAAATTCTTCGCCGGGATAGGTGTTTTCAAGCAGGATGGTATTGTGATTCACACGAATCAGGATAAATACACTATGCGGTTCAATTCCGAATTCAGTTTCTTAAACGACCGTGTGAAAATAGGAGAAAATGTCACTGCGAGATACCAGACAAGCCTCGGAGTTTCTAACCTGCAGGAAGGCAGCCCGATACAGATGGGATCCTACAGGTCTCAACCTATTGTTCCTGTTTATTGGACAGGTCCCGATTTTCAAGGATTAGGCCATTTATTTACCGCAGGTGATTATGGTGGAACAGGAATTGCCGGCGGTTTAGGTAATAACACCAACGTGGTAGCTAACCTGACAAGGGCCAAGGACAATAAGTACTGGGACATGCGTGTGATCGGGAGCACCTATATTGATGTAAAGATCCTGCAAGGTCTGAACTTCAAATCCCTCATTGGAGGCACTTTCGATACCGGATATGGTGAAGGCTGGACCGCAATCTCATATGAAAATTCAGAAAATCAGGCTACTAATGGTCTTCGCGAAAATGCATACTTCGGTAGCGATTGGTCATGGACGAACCAGCTTACCTTCGATAAGACATTCGGTCAGAATAAAATTCTGGCAGTTGCAGGATATGAAGCTACAAAATATGGAATTGGACGTAATATGGATGCCAGTCGTGGCGGATACTTCACTGATGATCCGAATTATCGTACATTAAGCAATGGATCCCAGATTCAGACTGCTAATTCCCACTTTGGATCTGATGATAATGCCGATAATTCTCCCACTACTCTGTTGTCACAATTCGCGAGAGTTGATTATTCACTGAGGGACAAATATATTTTAGGCGCTACCATACGGCGCGATGGTTCATCAAGGTTTGGCGCTGCTAACCGTTATGGTATTTTCCCATCATTTTCCGCAGCATGGCGTATCAGTGATGAAGATTTCTTTAAGGGTATAACCTTTCTAAATGATTTTAAAATAAGAGGTTCCTGGGGTACTATGGGTAACCAGCTTGCCGTTTCTCCGCAGAACCAGTTCTACAGCTACGGAGGCTCTCCTTCAACTACTTTTTATAGCATAAACGGAGCAACTGGTACATCAGTCCAGGGATTCACGCCGACGCGTATTGGTAATCCGGATGCAAAGTGGGAAACCAACACAACTCTTGACCTTGGATTCGATGCCGGTATTCTGAACAGTAAATTCACTTTCAAATTCGACTGGTATAATAAGAAAACCACGAATTTGCTTTTTGCTCCTGAATTACCAGGAACTGCAGGCCGTGCTTCAGCTCCATACATTAACATTGCAGCCATGTCCAATAAAGGAGAAGATGCAGAAGTTAGCTACAAGGATAAATGGGGCGATCTTGGCTTTGACGGAAGTATCGTATTCTCAGCCTATAAAAATAATATTGACAAAATTGCCGAAGGTGTTCCCTTCTTCGACTATGGAGGAGGTACCACCAGAATTGCCCCTTGCAACAGAAACCAGGTTGGACATCCCATGTCCGCATTTTTCGGATATAAAGTTTTAGGACTGTTCCAGGAGGCTGAATTCCACCCTGTAACTGTACTTGGTGTTACTACCCTTGTCCAAAATGCTGATGTACCGACACAGACCGGTGCCGCACCGGGATTTTTCAAATTCGCCGATACCGATGGTGATGGTGTAATTACTCCTGCTGACAGGCAGTTTATAGGAAATCCCAATCCGAAATTCACTTACGGATTTAACCTGGCATTTACCTATAAGAATTTTGATCTGACCGCCTTCCTGTATGGCTCACAGGGAGCTGATATCTTTAACTGGAACAAATGGTGGATTGATTTCTGGCCATCATTCCAGGGACAGAAGAGTGCTGACCTTTTGAACAAAAGCTGGACGCCGACTAATACAAGTGCAACAATACCAATGGCATCTAACACCTCCAATTTCTCGACGAATTCAGAGGTCAACAGCTTTTATATTGAAAACGGATCTTTTCTAAGGATGAAAAACCTGCAGTTAGGTTATACGATCCCTGAGAGTATAATGAGTAAGATTAATGTTAAATCTCTAAGGATTTATGTTCAGGTAGTGAACTTTTTCACTATTACCAAATACTCCGGACTTGATCCTGAACTTGGAGGCGACGACCGGGCTTTTGGTTCTGACACTGGTAACTACCCGCTTGTTAAGACTTACATTTTCGGACTCAATCTGAGTTTTTAATTTTTAATAATGTTATAATATGAAAAAGAAGTATATTATATTAATCTTTATCCTCGCAGTACTAGGAACCCTCGGTTCCTGCAAGAAGGATTATCTTACTGTCGCTCCGGTAGGTAGTTTGAATCAGGGGTTATTGCAAAACTCTAAAGGGCTTGACGCTCTCCTGGTCGGTGCCTATTCGATGATCGACGGTGTCTCCAGCAATACAAGCCCTGACGGTTGGGAAACAACCAGCAGCAACTGGGTTTTTGGCTCAATAAGGGGTATGGAAGCAAACAAGGGAACAGATGCGGGCGACCAGCCTGACATAGAACCCATTCAAACCTTTACTGAGACTGCAACAAATCCTTACCTCAATTATAAATGGAATGAGGTATATGAGGCTGTTTCAAGATGTAACACCGTAATTACTGTGGCCAATCTAGCACAGGCAGCAAACAAAATTACTGCAGATCAGGCTACCAGTTATATTACACAGGCCAAAGTGCTTCGCGGATGGTACCATTTTGAAGCATGGAGAATGTGGGCAAAAGTTCCTTATATGGATGAAAAAACTGACCCGGCTACTTGTACCAATACAGAGGATATCAGCGACAAAATCATTGCCGACGTTACGACAGGTGTAGATCTGCCAAATAATATGGGGGCTATAGGTAAATTCAACGGAACTGTTGTAAAAGTAATCCTGGCAAAAATCCTGATGCAGACAAAACATGATTATGCCGGTGCTCTGACACTGCTTACGGCTGCTAAAAGCGGTACCAAGCCAGACGGTACTCCTATAGGGCTTGCTCCGACTTACGGTGAGATCTTTAATATTGTAAACCGCAATGGAATTGAAGCTGTTTATACAGTTCAGTATTCCGTAAATGATGGATCAGGAGCATGGAATGCAGGAGCCGGCGAAGTATTGAATTTCCCGTATAAGAGCGGTGCCTCTCCGGGCGGATGCTGCGGATTCTTCGATCCGACTCAGGACTTTGTGAATTCGTTTAGAACATCAGGCGGATTACCACTGCTTGACAACAGTTATGATACTCCTGCTAATGCGGTTAAAAATGACATGGGCTATGCTGCCAATACACAAAAAGATCCGCTTACAGGTCTTGCTACCAGTGATCCCGGATTCGTTCCTGATGCAGGTCCGCTCGATCCAAGATTGGACTGGAGTGTTGGCAGAAGGGGAATTCCCTACTGGGATTGGGGGCTACACACCGGAGCTGACTGGATCCGTCAACCCCTGTATTCAGGGCCTTTTAGTCCTAAAAAACAGGTTTACAAAAAATCACAGGAAGGTACTCTTACAAGTACTGATAGCTGGACTTCAGGATATACAGCAAACGGATACCGTATGATACGCTTCGCAGATATTCTCTTAATGGAAGCTGAATGCCAGATTGAAACCAATGCACCGGGCCTGGGACAAGCCAACATTAACCTGATACGGGCAAGAGCTGCAAATCCTGCTGGTTTTGTGACAATGCCTAATGGTAGCGCTGCAGCAAATTATGTAATAAACCAATACACTATTCCATTTGCCGATCAGGCTGCTGCAAGAGTTGCGCTCCGTATGGAGAGGAAGCTTGAACTTGGACAGGAAGGCCACAGGTGGTATGACTTTAACAGGTGGGGAAATACTGTAACTGAACTGCAAAGAATTATGACCTATGAGTCAAAAATGCCATGGGGGGTTAGATTGTACGGCAGTAACCCAGTGTCACAGATTGGACCGAAGGCTACTACTTATCCTATTCCACAGCGTCAGCTTGACCTGAGTAACGGGAAATTGACGCAGCCCTGATAATATTTTTATTTATTAATTAATTCTAAAGTGGACTGCCTGTATTGGCAGTCCACTTTTTTTATACATTTACGGGGTTGATAAGATCCCTCGCATTCCGAATGAATCCCGCATAGCGGGAGGAATGAGGAATCTCAAATCGTATGGTAAAAGATAGAAATGAACCCGTTATAATATACAGCATGAGAAAATTTATATTGTTTGTTTGCAGCGTGTTTTTATTAGTCTCCTGTTCTAAATCACCCAAGTTCCAGTTATTAAGTTCAAAGCAAACAGGCATTGATTTTAATAACAAAATAGTTGAGACCGACAGTTTGAATCTCATGGAGTATGAATACATATACAATGGCGCAGGTGTGGGCATTGCGGATTTGAACAATGATGGTTTAGAGGATATTATTTTTGCCGGCAACCAGGTTTCACCACGGGTTTATCTGAATCTGGGTAATTTTAAATTTAAGGATATCACTTCAAATTTTGCAGGACTTACAAATGATCAGTGGTACAGTGGCGTTACAATTGTGGATATCAACAGCGACGGGTGGCCCGATGTTTATCTCACCTCAACGGCCAATAAAGATCCTCAAAAGCGTAAAAATAGATTATGGGTCAATAATGGAGCCACAAAAGGGATGGACCCTACTTTCACTGAAATGGCTGAAAAGTATGGAATTGCCGATACCGGATGGTCGGTAAATGCAGCATTTTTTGATTATGATCGCGATGGATACCTTGACCTTTATATTTTGAATAATACCGTAAGTTCAAGGATGAACAGCAAGTACCGTGCGAAAATGAATGATGGAAGCGCTGCAAATAATGACAGGCTTTACCATAATAACGGAGACGGCACTTTCTCTGATGTTACCATAAAGGCTGGAATAGTATATGAGGGATTTGGGCTGGGCCTGGCTATTGGTGATGTGAACAAGGACGGTTACCCGGATATCTACGTTTCAGATGATTTTAATTCCAACGACTTGTTATATATAAATCAGGGAGACGGCACCTTCCGTAATGAAATCAGGAAGTACATGTCATACCAGTCGCGATCTTCAATGGGCAATGATATGGCTGATGTTAATAATGACGGAAATCCTGACATGTTCACTCTCGATATGTTGCCCGAAGCATATTACAAAAGAAGGCAGACTATTAATGGTTTCAGCTATAAGTATTATGTATTGGAAGACCAGTATGGTTATGAGCATCAGTATGTAAGGAACATGCTGCATGTGCATAATGGATTTTTGAACGGCGAAATGCTTCCGTACAGCGAGGAAGGTCAAATGGCAGGCATCTATCAGACCGACTGGAGCTGGTCGCCATTATTTGCCGATTATGACAACGACGGGAATAAAGATCTGATTATTACAAACGGTTATCCCAGAGATGAAACAGACAAAGACTGGACAAAGTTTAAAGTGAAGGCTGAGGGAAATTACGCTTCCAATGATGTACTCATAAGCATGGCCCCGGCAGTAAAAATCCCAAATAATGCATTTGAAAACAAGGGGGATGGCAGTTTTGTAAAAAGAAAAGACTGGCTGCCACAAGTTCCTTCATATTCCTATGGAGCTGCTTTTGTCGATCTTGATAATGATGGTGATCTTGACTACGTGGTAAATAATCTGGATGACGAAGCTTTTATACTCAGAAATACTACAGTTGAAAAATCTAAAAAACAGGCTAATTATTTAAGGATTAAGTTGATAGGAAGGACAGGCAATACAATGGCTATTGGTGCAAAGCTTGAATTGTGGGACAAGGGAAAATACCAGTTTACTGAGAACTTTCTGACAAGAGGATATGCCTCTTCCGTTGATCCGATCGTTCACTTTGGCCTTGGGAATGATATTTCCATTGATTCAATAAAAGTTACCTGGCCGGCAACTCGCTATACTTCAATTCTGAAAAATATTGCTGCCGATCAGACTCTTGAAATAAATGAAATGAATTCCATTCCTTCAAAGGCTGTGGTCAAAGTTTTGAAGAAAAATGACCTGATGTTTAATAAGCGCGAAAATGTTATAAATTATGTACACGAACAAACAGATTTTGTCGATTTCGGACTCCCACAGAAAATAATACCGCATAAATTTTCACAGATTGGACCACGCATGGCAAAAGGAGATATTGATGGTGATGGCCGTGAAGATCTCATCATTGGTTCTACAAATAAGTTACCAACAACGGTATTTCTAAGGAAGGGGAATGGATTTGAAGAAACTAAATTTGAAGGATTGACAACGCAAAAAGATTTTTCCGAATCAGATCTTGCGATTGTGGATATTGATAATGATGGCTATAATGATGTAGTTGCCGTCGCAGGCGGATATGAAAACAAAGATGAAAGCGAATACAAACATTATCTTTACGAAAATCACAATGGTACTTTCACAAGAACCGACCTTCCTATTCCACCATTTCCTGCTTCAGTTGTGCGGGCATGCGACTTTAATCATGATGGTTATGTGGATTTGTTTGTTGGTTCACGGGTAAAAAAAGGAATGTTCCCATATGCTAACCATTCCTGGCTTATTATCAATGATAAAGGCAAACTGACTGTTAATGCTTCTTCACGTTTAGACCTTGGAATGGTTACCGATGCAATCTGGACTGATTATGATAAAGATGGTTGGGAAGATTTACTTGTTGCAAGAGAATATAATTCTCTGGTGCTTCTTAAGAATATGAATGGGAAAGAACTTGTTCCTCAGAACATACCTGAACTGGAAACTCATCAAGGGATCTGGTCCTCTCTCGCTGTGGGGGATTTTAATAAAGATGGTTACGATGACTATATTGCAGGTAATCTGGGTGATAATAACAGGTTTGACATAAGCGATAAGTATCCCCTTCAAATTTATGCAATTGATCTGGACAGGGACGGCACCATAGATCCGCTGATGACTGCCTATTGGCCCGACAGGTATGGTAAAATGACTGAGTACCCGGTCAATTATCTGGATGAACTCCAGGCCCAGTCAAAATTTTTCCAAATTAAGTTTAAGGATTATGTCACTTTTAGCTATGCCAGCATCGGAGATATGTTAGATGAAAATATATTGAAAAGAGTGGAGTTTAAACTTTATGTAAATACTACCTCAAGTTATATTTTATGGAATGATAAAGGTAAATTCAGATGGGAGAAGCTGCCAAAAGCATTGCAGGTTTCACCGATCAAGAAGATGATTGTTCAGGATTTTAATGGTGACACTTATCCTGATGTTCTGATTGGAGGCAATGATTATACTTATGATGTGGCTACCGGATACTATGACGCAAACAAGGGGATAGTTTTATTGAATAAGGGTAAGAAGCAGGAAAAGGGGAAGCCGTCTTTTGATGTATTAAGCCCGTCTCAAAGTGGAATCTTGCTGCAGGGTATGGTAGAGTCATTACTCTATTTTAAAGGAGATACCTCTCTGGTTGTTGCTGGTTTCAACAGAGAGAAGGTTTCCGTGTTTGAACATGTCAAATAAGCTATTCAATTCTTACCAGATCACCCATCCTGTATTTATATTTTACCACCTCTTTACAAACTGAACAATTGCGTAAAGGCGAATTACGTGAGTGCGTAAAAATTTCAGCCGTTATTACTCTGTCTTTAATTCCCAGAATCTTCATATCAGCTTCAATTGACCTGTTCAGCACCAGTTTTCCATCTGTATTAATAAGTATCAGAGATTCAGGCATTTCTATATATCCGTTAAATAAAGAGATAGTAATTATTGCATCTTCATTTGCATCATCATCAATTAGTCCGATTACAATTTTTGAAGGGTCTATGACGTATCTTATCTGATAAGCATTTGGTGCGACATAATTAACCTGCTTGTCGACAACAGTAACAATACCATCCTGTGCAACTGTTTCTTTTGGTTCATTAAATTTATCCATTGCATATTTGATTGCAACATCCAATACTTCTTTCTTAATTAAGTTTTCGGATCTGGTTTTATTATCATTATGTGCACATGATAATAGCCAGGGGATAAGAAATACCATAAAAAAGCTCTTTTTCATAACTTTCAAATTACTTAGTATATTTCAGCCTGAGATCTATACTCTTGTCATAAACAAAATAACAAGGATCGTCACACTGTGTTTTATCATATCTGACTCTTGGAGTAGCTGAATCAATCACGATGTAATAATTATCATGTATATAATAAGTAGCTGTAACAGTATATTTTTTATTCAGCGTTACCGGAATTGTAGTCTGTGTCCCTGAAGTTTTGAATGAGCTATATAACACACTGTCTTCGATATTGCCTTCATAAACATTAATTTGTGTTTCAAGGCCAAAATTTGCTAAATCCATCTTCACTTCAAGATCGGTTTTTATCGGTTCATCAGCTGTGCAATCGGGGCATTTGACAATAAGACCCTGATCTTCACATGAAAAGCATAAAATAAATGCAAATACCAGGAATATTTTGGTTGTAATTTTCATAACATTAATTAGTACCACTTTAGTGTTTTCCCCTTTGTTCTTGCATTATCGAAATAAAGATTGTATGAAGCTCCAAATCTTAACCATACAGGACCGATATGATAAAAATCAGAATTCATGTAATCGGCACCGAGCGAAAATGAAAGATCCTTCTTTGTCCATTTAAATGAGAAAGCCGGAATAACCATGAATTTATTTGGAGGTACAATTAAGGTCCCTTTAAGCTCATTTCCAAAAGCATAACCTGCTGACAGTGATGTTGAAAATTCAAAATTGCCTCGGAAAGGATAATCGGTAAGGGAAAAATCTTTAAACAATCCTGCATAAACGACCGAGCCTTTATCCCAGTATTGGTAGAACAAATGTTCAGATTGTTTTTGCAAAACCCGTGTATACCATAATTTTATATCGTAACCAAAAACAATACCTCCGTTCAGATATGGTTCCTTGAATGAAAGACTTGCTCCGGTATAAATATCATGTAGAAAAAACCTGGAGGAGGCCATCATATCTACCTGGTCAATTTCATACTTAATCTTCCCGGGAATCTTATTGTCTTCAAGGATCTTGAGGATATCTTTTCTACGGTATTTTGATGCTACACTATAAGGATTTATAGCATTACTTCCCTGGCTAGCCCATTTGTTGCCGATTTTAAGCAGATATTCTGTTGCATCTCTTTGATCAGCAATTATAGTAAGCGCCAGGGCATTGTGATTCGAAGTATTAGTTGCATAAATATCTACGCCTTTACTAAAGAGAAGCCGCATTATCAAAGTATCACCATTCATGGCAGCCATCAGAAAAGGCGTATAACCTTCATTATCTCTTGCCTCCAGATTGGCACCTTTCTGAATCAGAAGATCCGCAATATCAGCATAACCCGCCCATATTGATGCCAGTAGAGGTGTAGATCCTTCAATTGTCTTTTTATCTATCGAAGCTTCATAATAAAGGAGCATGTCGACAGTCTGAAAGTATCCGTATACTGATGCATAATGAAGAGACGTAGCACCATATTTGTCAGTAGCATCAATATCAGCTCCGGCTCTTATCAGGGCTTCGGCAATTTCTGCATTCTGATTTTTTACAGCCATAAGAAGCGGAGTTACCTGCTGTGTCGTCACCTTATTTACATCTGAACCGTAATCAATGAGTATCTTAGCAACATCAGTCTGGTTGTTGGAAACCGCAAAAACGAGAGGTGTGGCGCCTTGATCAGTTTCTGCAAATACATCGGCTCCATTCTGGATAAGACGGTTTATTTCCAGGGTGTATCCTTTAGAAGCAGCAATCATCAGGTTGTAGTCGATTGCACCCTTATAAAATTCTGGAATATAATCAGTTGTATCATATGATGCTGTATCAGGTTTTGTAACTTGTGAATGCACACCTCCTGATATGAATAGTAGTGTCAGTGCAAAAAGAATCCGTATATTTTGTAGCCTAATTGACAGCATAGATTACAAAGTTAATTTTTTGATTCTTTTTTTAAAATAAACCTTTACAGATTATTAATAATTTCACAGGGGGTAATGTCTGTACATCAACACAAATCGTGTGCCAGAGAGGCTAAAAACCTGATTTATTAACCAAAATTGGAATTTTTATAGTAATCTTGACGGGGGAATAGGAATACTTTTTATTTTTGTCTGGTGAAAAATGAATTGGAGTTGATAAGAAAAAGTAAAATATTGCTGGTTACACTCTTGTTATTATTTGTGAGTTCTAATCCCGGGGCAAAAGAAAACAGTTTTGTCCTTATTGATAAGCTTGTACCAAATAATGTCCGACTGACGAATAGTATCTCATCAGGGAATGAGTTCGCCGGTGTTGAAAAAACTGTTAATGCCTTTTTAAGAAAGTGGTCAATAGCAGGTGCTTCAATAGCTATCGCCAAAGATGGGAAACTGATTTTTGCCCGGGGATTTGGATATGCCGATACTGCATCAAAGACTGAAACTCAACCATATAGCCAATTCAGAATTGCAAGTATTTCAAAACTGGTTACAGCTGTTGGCATTATGAAGCTTCAGGAAGAGAGAAAGCTGGCTCTGACCGATAGTGTTTTTGGTTCCAGAGGAATTCTGAATGATCCATACTACGGGGAACCTAAAGACAAGAGAGTCTACAGAATAAACGTTGCCGAACTCCTTAGCCATGAAGCCGGATGGACGCAGCGTTATGGAGATCAGATGTTTATGCCTTTGGTGGTAGCGGAAAAGATGGGAGTAAAACCCCCTGTTGACACAAAAGCTATTGTGAAATTTGCCCTTGAGAAAAGACTCCATTATACACCCGGAACAGGAAAGGCATATTCAAATCTTGGCTACAGTATACTAGGTCTGGTGATAGAAAAAGTATCAGGCATGTCATATGAAGATTTTTGCCGGAAGACAATTCTTGAACCTCTCGGCATTTATGACATGAAAATTGCCGGGAATCTTCCTTCAGAGAAAGCTCCTTTCGAAGTTACTTACTACGAACCTGCCGATGTTTTACTGAAACCATCAATATATGGGACAGGCGAGATGGTGACCCCCAGTTATGGAGGGAATGATATAAAAGCTCTTGGAGGAGCTGGAGCATGGGTTGCAACCGCTCCGGATCTTATGCGATTATTACTGGCTATTGATGGTTTTAAAACTCCTCCGGATATTCTTACCGATCAAAGTATCAGATTTATGACAGATATTGATAATGGGTTTGCACCGGTAGGATGGAAGGGGACAGTTTTAGACGGTACGTGGTGGCGAACCGGTTCCTTTCCTGGCAGCGCCGGTATGATGAAACGACAATCTGATGGAATATCCTGGGTTGTTCTCTTCAATTCAAGCGCCTGGAATGGTCCTGAAATATACTCCTATATCAGTAACATGATGTACCGTGTAATATCAAAAATAGACCCATGGCCTGAATATGACCTTTTCAGCTATTCCCTGCCAATACCTCTGAAGACAACTTTAACTGAATATTTGAGCAGGTAGTCATGTGTTTTGCCGTATATGTTAACCTTATAAGGGAGGAATTTGAAAACCGATACGGTGCCACCTTAATCGATCCTGACAAATACAAGCCAGGTTATTATTATCATGCTTTCAGTCTCCCGGAGATACCAGCCATCTGTTCGGGAAATCCTTCAGGAATTCAACTCTTAAAGTGGGGATTGATACCGGCATGGACTAAAAGTATTGACGATGCGAAACCATAAGCCCCTGATTAATGACCGTCTACCTTTATTGCGCCACAAACTGATAGGTCAGCATACCAAGCTGAATCCTGGGTGAATTGACATCAGGATTAAATCTGGATAGCAGGGCTGTATTTACTGCTGTTTCAATAAGACATGGATCTGAAGCAGTACTTTCTCTATCAACGACTTGTGCCTTCTGGACAATTCCATTCTGGTCGACTTCAATTGACAGAACAACTGTGCCTGATCCCTCACATTTATAGATCGGGATTGGCAGATAGAGGTGATTACGGCCAATCAGGTCATAATATATTCTTGTCGGACCTTTGTAATTTGCAGCCATTTCCTGTGACGGACTGGGCTTAACTTTCTCTTTCTCTCTAATTGTATCTTTTTCAAGTGTAAGGTTTTCATCTCCCTTGGATTCATTCAGTTTTTTTTGTTCATCAATATAATTATCAACTCCCAGTTTGCCGCTTTTTATAAGCTCCTCCTTGACCTTGTCTATATAATCGGAAGGATTTATCTTTTCAGTAGATTTGCTGGAAAGATTTCTGGCGATATTGAGCATCTCCTCATCCCCTTTGAGGACTTTTTCAACAGATGTTGCAGGTACCTCAATAATCTTTTCCTTTTTTGTCACAGGCATTGCTTCAGGTGCAAGCTCTACTTGATATTCTGCTGCTAGAACTTTCTGTAATGACCTAAGCTGTAATGACATGAATATTATTCCGGCTATCAGATGAATAATTAGTGTACCCAGAATACCAGCCTGTTTCCCTTTATTTTTTCTCATACACTGCGAAATTATAAATTATTACTTTTGTATCTCTATAAGTACCATTTAATAATTTATGAGTATCGGCTATTTATAATAATATAACAAAAGATTCCTCGATTGCGCTCGGAATGAGGAATCTCAACTCGAATTGCAAAATGCAAGAAATGAGAGAGAGTTTATCACGAAGTAACACTAAGGGAAAGACCTATTAAAATAAAATTGAAAATAAATCAAGATAAATGATATATTATGAAAAAAGAATTAATCCTTGAGATCATCCAGGAAAGGTGGAGCCCTTACTCATTTTCTTCAATACCTGTTGAAGGATTTAAATTGAAAGCAATGTTCGAAGCTGCAGCCTATGCTCCTTCATGCAATAATGAACAACCGTGGGTATTCGTTTTCTCAACTCAGGAGGAAAAAAAGGTTTTCAATGATTATATAGGATTCCTTGCAGATGGAAATAAAGTGTGGGCCAGGCATGCTTATGCACTCGTAATAAGTATGACACGAACTAAATTCTCATATAATGGCAAACCAAACCGATATGCTTTTCACGATACCGGCATGGCTGTAAACAACCTTCTGTTGCAGGCTCTTGCTTTGGATATTTATGTTCACCAGATGGGAGGCTATTCAATAGAAAAGGTTAAGGAATACTTCAAATTAGGAGATGATATTGAGCCTGTGGCAATGATGGCAGTGGGATATCTTGGTGATGGATCTTTGCTTACTCCTGAACTGTTAAAGAGGGATGAGATGCGAAGACCGAGGAAATCAGTTAATGAATTTGTATATAAAAACTACCTCTCTCATCTCGCTTTCTAGTTAAAGGAGAAGATTATTTACTATCGCTGTCAGACTTTTTAATCTTTTTTCTGACCTTGGGTTTGACAGGTTTATTGAACTTTTGATTTTTAAATAGTCCGTTTTTTATCCCATTAATGAATTTCGCCCAGGCAAATGGATTAAGAAGGTTGTTGATCGGGTATTGTCCCCTCGTGGACATAGCACTGAAATTCTGTTCCATAGCATATCTGTAACCAGCTTCAGGAGAGACTTTGTAATTCCCCTGATTCGCTATTGCCACATAAATTGAGGCGATATTATCATTCATGTTTTCAACAATCGGATCAACAGGTCGTGCCTTGGTTATATCTTTAATAAAATCACTGTAATTTTTCCATGGCATGATGTTCACTTCTTTAATTTGAATAGTATCTATGTCCAAAGCTATATCAACTTCACAATGCCTTTCTTCGAATGTTCCAGGAATTATTGTATGATATCTTTTAAATCCTAAAGCTCTGAAGAAAATAGTATCCCCCGGGGTACTGGTAATAGAATAGATTCCGGTTCTTTCACTAAGTGTCCCCTTTTTAAACTTTTTAGAGACAACAGCAACACCAAATACAGGCTTATACGACTTATCTGTAATTATTCCGCTAACCTGAACGTATTTCACATTTTCAATTGTCTGGCCATAATTGGCAGAAACAGCAAGGATGAAAAGTATGATTGTACAAAAAAGTTTATTCAATTTTATAAGTTGTATTAAAATTAAATCAAATAGCGATGCAAAATAAACATTATTGAGTGTAACGATGAAATATTTAACTATATTTTAACGTGGTGTGTCAGAAGATTGGTTATTATTCGAATAACTCGATAACTTTAACTTTATTATAAAAGCATATATGAAAAGAGTTTTATTACTGGGTGATGAAGCGATAGCACAGGCAGCATTAGATGCAGGATTAAGCGGGATGTATGCATATCCGGGAACTCCTTCAACCGAGATCATGGAGTTTATACAATCATCCAAAGTTGGTTCTGACCGTAACGTTCACAGGGAGTGGTCCTCGAATGAAAAAACTGCCATGGAGGCTGCACTCGGAATGTCTTATGCCGGTAAAAGGGCAATGGTTGCAATGAAACATGTTGGTCTGAATGTTGCTGCCGATGGATTTATTAATTCAGCCATTACCGGAGTAAATGGTGGTTTGATTATAGTATCGGCAGATGACCCATCCATGCATTCTTCCCAGAATGAGCAGGATTCGAGATTTTATGGTAAGTTCGCTTTCGTACCCTGCTTTGAGCCTTCAAACCAGCAGGAAGCCTATGACATGGTTTTTGACGCTTTTGAAGTCTCGGAAAAATATATGATGCCGGTTCTTGTCAGAATAACCACTCGACTGGCTCACTCAAGAGCCAGTATTAATTTAAGGGCAACCCTTCCTCAGAAAAAGCTTTCCCTTCCTGTTGACCCACTGCAATTCGTTCTGCTTCCTGCTATTGCAAGAAAAAAGTACAAATCACTGCTGTCAGCATATGAATCATTAAGGTACGAAAGCCTGATTACAAAATATAACAATTTTAAAGACGGGAGTAAACGAGACCTGGGAATAATAACATGTGGAATTGCATATAACTACTTTTTAGAAAACGTTGGAGAATCTATCAGTGATTTTCCGGTACTTAAAATTTCGGCATACCCTTTTCCAAAGGAGCTGATTAAGGATATAACCGGAAGATGCAAAGAGATTCTTATTCTTGAGGAAGGAGCCCCTGTTATTGAAGAGGCCATAAGAGGAATCCTGGACGATGGGATAAAAATCCGTGGAAGACTTGATGGAACTGTTCCTCGTGATGGAGAATTAAACCCAGCAATTGTAGCAAAAGCCATTGGATTACCAGTAAGTTACGGAAAAGCCGTACCGTCGCTGGTTAAGATGAGACCGCCTTCCTTTTGTATTGGATGCGGACATGCTGATATGTTCAATTCTTTAACCGAAGCTATTAAACCCTACGGTTCCGGGCATGTTTTTTCCGATATAGGTTGTTACACACTTGCAGCTCTCCCTCCATTTAATGCAATTAATTCCTGTGTCGATATGGGTGCTTCAGTTACGATGGCCATCGGAGCTTCCGATGCCGGATTATTTCCATCAATTGCCGTTATCGGTGATTCAACTTTCACGCACTCGGGTATGACTGGTTTACTTGATGCTGTTGTTAAAAATTCGCCGGTAACAATCATTATATCCGATAATTCTACTACAGGGATGACCGGTGGTCAGAAATCACAGGCCACAGGAAGGATAGAACAGATTTGTGAAGGGATCGGAGTTAAACGAGAGCACTTGAGAGTCATAGTTCCTTTACGTAAGAATCATGCAGAAAATGTATGTATCCTGAAAGAAGAGTTTGAATATAGAGGAGTCTCGGTTGTTATTGCATCAAGGGAATGTATTCAGACTGCTACTAAAAGAAAGAGATCAGAAAATTCAAATGAATAACGCTATAATCTAAATGATGAAAAACGACATTATATTAGCCGGAGTAGGAGGACAGGGAATATTGTCTATTGCAGCAGCGATAGGACTGGCTGCAGTTGCTAATGATCTTTTTCTTAAACAATCGGAAGTTCATGGTATGAGCCAGCGCGGTGGTGATGTTCAGTCGCATCTCAGGCTTTCTGATAAACCGGTCTCGTCCGATCTGATTCCTTATGGAAAAGCAGACCTTATAATATCTGTTGAACCAATGGAATCACTCAGGTACCTTCCTTGGCTATCTGACAAAGGATGGCTGGTAACCAATTCGAATCCATTTATTAATATTCCTGACTATCCCTCATTAGATGAGATTCTGAAAGAAATTAAAAAAATAAAAAATCATATTATTATTGATGCAGATGGAATTGCTAAAGAAGCAGGATCGGCCCGATCAGGAAATATGGTAATCCTTGGAACTGCCTCACCATATATAGATATGTCTTTTGAGAGTCTGGAAAATGCGATAAGAAAACTGTTCGGCAGGAAGGGTAATCAGATGGTTGAAACAAATCTAAAAGCCCTTAGAGCCGGGAGGGAATGTTCAGTTAAATAATCATTTTTTTCTTTTAGAAATTAATTCACAATATTACACCTCTGAAATTCTTAACCCAAATTATTATCTTATGAAACGTCAATTGATTTTACTTATCCTGTTAATATCTTCTCTTTTGTCAGAAGCGCAAAAAGCTGATTTTAAGGCGGCTGAAAAATTCAGAGCTGATAATCTCATCCCAAAATATGGCGATCTGGCCGTGAATGCCAACTGGATTGAAGAATCGGATATTTTCTGGTATTCATTTAAAACATCTGCCGGCAAAAATTTCTATTATGTTAATGCTTCAACAAAGTCGAAGCAACCAATGTTTGAGAGCAAGTATATGGCTGCAGAATTACGCAAGCTGACTCATCATCCTTATAATGATCTGGACCTTCCCCTTAAGGATATTAAATTTGAAAAAAAGAGTACATCAAAATTCACATTCGTGGTGGATTCCATGAAGTTCAATTTTGATATAACAACCCAGAAACTGACTATAAAGGATACCCTCTGGAAGGAAAAAAAGAAACCCTTGTGGCCAACATATTCATCTGACAGTATTTGGATAGCGTATGCTAAAAACCATAACCTGTACCTGATGAAAGCAAAAGACAAAGATAGTATTGAAATACAGCTTACTACAGATGGGGAACGATACTATAGTTACGCAGCAAATTCAGAAGATACAACCAAAAATAAAAAAGTAAAAGCTAATGCAGATTGGTTCAAGAATTCTAAAAAACTCTACATTGAAAGACAGGATGAGAGGAAAGTAAAAGATCTGTTTGTTGTTGATGTGCTTGCGCAGCCCCGTCCTAAACTTCAAACTTACAGGTATTCAATGCCCGGAGAACAATTTGTACCACAATCGGAGTTAGCAATTTTTGATGTTGCCACTAAAAAACGTGTTGATGTCGATCTTAAGAAGTGGAAAGACCAGACAATCAACGTTGAATGGACGTCCCAAAAAGCAGCTGACAAATTAATCCTTATACGTAAAGACAGACCGCTTAAACACCTTGATATATGTCTTGTAAATGCTGAAACAGGAGTTCTCTCAGTTCTCTTTAGCGAGGAGACCTGGCCATACTTCAATGATGAATATTCCAGGTTATCAGTAATTAACGAAGGCAATGATATTATTTGGTGGTCAGAAAGAACAGGCTGGGGTCAGCTCTATCTTTATGACGGTAAAGGGAATCTTAAAAACCAGATCACTAACGGCTATTTTGTTACCGGACGGGTTGAACGGATCGATACTCTTGGAAGAATGTTATATTTTGAGGCTTTCGGCAGGGAAGAAGGAGTGCACCCATATTACAGCATGAAGTATAAAACCTCTATTGATAAAGGCGGTATGGCCCTCATTACAAAAGAAGGGGCCAACCATTCTTTCAGTATGTCAAAATCAAACAAGTATTTTGTAGATACTTACTCAACTGTTGATAAAATTCCTGAAGCCGTTCTTCGGGATAATAACGGAAACATAATCCTGAAACTTGAAAAGGCCGATCTTTCACAGCTCTTCAAAACAGGATGGAAGATGCCGGAAACTATTATTGTGAAAGCAAAAGATGGTGTCACCGACCTGTATGGTGTTATGTATAAGCCATTTAATTTTGATTCCACCAGGAAATATCCTGTAATCTCCTTTGTTTACCCTGGTCCTCAGACAGAATCAGTCCAATACTCATTTACGGTTACCGGAGGTAAAAATGTAGCTCTGGCACAGCTTGGTTTTATAGTCGTAAACTTTGGCCACCGGGGAGGAAGCCCTATGAGAAATAATTACTACCATACATTTGGATACAATGATCTCAGAGATTATCCTCTTGCCGATGACAAATATGGTATTGAGCAACTTGCAGATAAGTATAAATTTATTGATATCAACAGGGTTGGAATATATGGTCATTCCGGTGGAGGATTTATGTCAACTGCTGCAATCCTGTCATATCCGGATTTTTACAAAGTTGCTGTTTCATCTTCAGGAAACCACGATAATAATATATACAACCAGTGGTGGGGTGAAACTTATAATGGAGTGATTGATGTTGAAAAAACGATAACCAAAAAGGGTGAAGTGAAAGACAGCCTGAACAAAAAGAAAGAGGTTGAAATTTCTTTTAAAGGGGTAGTTGAGAAGAATCAGGATATAGCTAAAAACCTTAAAGGTTATTTATTGCTTGTAACCGGAGATATAGATAATAATGTTCATCCGGGGAACACACTCAGAGTAGTTGATGCACTTATTAAGGCAAATAAGCGATTTGATTTCATGATGTTGCCGGGTCAGAGACATGCTTATGGGAATGATATTCCTTATTTCGACAGGCTTATGTGGTATTATTTTGCTGAACATCTGCTCGGAGATTACAGGACAAATGTTGACTTGCTCGACTTTTAAGAACGGCACAACGGTATAACACCATAACACCACAATGAAGAATGATTCAGATATAAAAGCAGAGAAATTTCTTTCAGTCGCATCTCAGTATAAGCTTGGAAAACTTATTACAGAATCTTCCCATCAGTATACAAGAGATCTGTCATCTCTCGCTTTAAATAATCTGCCCAAAGCTGTTGCAAAGCTGAAAGAACTCGACAATTCGACGATAAAAGTCTTATCAGAAAAGTTAACACAGATTTACTATCTGAAGGATATTATCCAGGATACATTAAACTCAGGAAATAACGTCTATTTCTGTGGGTGCGGAGCTACCGGAAGATTATCTCTTACCATTGAAACACTTTGGCGCCAGTTACATCAGGGCGAAGCTGTTGAAAACAGGATATTCAGTTTTATGGCCGGAGGAGATGTTGCCCTAATCCGCTCAATCGAAAACTTCGAAGATTTTCCCCAATATGGGGCCAGACAATTGCTGGAAGCCGGATTTAAATATGATGATCTTTTAATTGGAACTACTGAAGGCGGAGAAACCCCCTTTGTTATTGGTGCTGTTGAACAGGCCGCTCAAATTTCAAAAAGGAAGCCTTTTTTTCTTTACTGCAACCCCGATGATCTGTTATGCGAGGTAGCTGAAAGATCAAAAAGGGTCATTGAGAATACAGATATTGAAAAGATTAATCTCACAGTCGGACCAATGGCAATTACAGGAAGCACAAGGATGCAGTCTTCAACAATTCTGCTCGCTGTGGCCGGGATTGCGCTCTTTTATTATAATTCAGGCAATGAAGCCATTGAAAATGAAATTAATGCCTTTATTAAATTTTGGGATTCTGCAGATATAAACTTTATCGGTAAATTTATCGTCAGGGAAACAGAATGTTATGAGAAAGGCGACTTTTTACTATATGAAACAGATAATGAGCTAGGTATAACTGTAATAACTGATACTACCGAAAGGTCGCCCACCTTTAGCTTATACCCGTTTGAGAATGTCCATGAAAAAGAAATGAATCTTTCACTCTGTTATCTTTTTATGCCTGACAGCAATTCGAGTGAAGAGGCCTGGGAAAAATTATTATGGCGAACACCGAGGACCCTTGAATGGCCTGAAATTCAAGGTATCGCATCAAGAGATCGTTTGCTGGGTTTTGATTTCAGCAGTAAAGTTCTGTCAAGGAGAGCACATCAGCTAAATTCAATAATTCAGCACAGGTTTAAAATTCTGGAAAATCAAAGCGGCATTAATTTTGTTCTGGACGATGAAAGTCAGCTTTTTGTCACCCCTTTCTCGACACCATTGTTTAAACATCTGGTTCTAAAAATGATACTGAACACTCATTCAACACTTATAATGGGAAGATTGGGAAGATATGAGGGTAACGTAATGACGTATTTAAGAGCCAGTAATAATAAATTGATAGACAGGGCTATAAGATACATTGATATGCTTCTGAAAAGCAAAAACATTATTCTTTCTTACAACGAGATTTGCCATATCCTTTTCGAGATGCTTGAAAAAACGCCGTCTAACCAGTCAATTGTTATGGCTACAGTCGCTGAAATAGAGAAAAGAAAAATAATACTATAAAATGGTAAGGACATGCCATAGCATGTCCCTACAAGAAATGCAGCGATCATTTTCTCTCACAACGGTACAATCAACCTAGTCCTTCTTCATCTTTATCCTGTTCTTTTCCTGATCTGAGCAGTAAAAGATCATTAAGCACAATCTCGGTGATGTTTTTTGTTGCACCTTTTTTGTCTTCATAACTCCGGTAGACAATTCGTCCCTCAACCGCTACTTCTTTGCCTTTCTTCAGATATTTCCCGGCAATATCAGCAAGCCCGTTCCAGGCTACGATATTGTGCCATGTTGTTTCGCTTACCTTCTGACCATCAGCATTTTTGTAACCATCATTAGTGGCAAGTGTAAAGTGGGTCACTTTTTTCCCGGTTTCAGTGGTTTTTGTTTCAGGATCCTGACCAAGATTTCCGATCAGTGTTACTCTGTTTTTTAATGAATTCATGACTTTAAGTTTTAATTGTTAATAATGTGTGATTTCTTAGCAAACTTAAGTCATCCCCTGATACTGATTCGGTTTGTAATCATTTATAGTCGTTTGTATCCGTTTGAAAACGTTTTTTTATATCTTTATCAAAACATTAGTGCTGTGGAAAAGAAATGTCTCGATTGCGGCGACACCTTAAGAGGCCGCACCGATAAAAAATTCTGTTCTGATCAGTGCCGTAATAACTATAATAACAGGCTGAACCGTGACTCGAACAATTTTGTCAGAAACGTACATGGTTTGTTGAGAAAGAACAGAAGAATTCTGTCAGACCTTTATTCCGAGGGTAAAGTGAAAGTTCATAAGGATGCTCTTTTTGCCCTTGGGTATAACTTCAGTTTCTTTACCCATATTATTGAAACATCACAGGGGTGTAAGTTTCATTACTGTTTTGAATATGGATATCGTGAAACCGGAAATGATTTTCTGGAATTACGACAAAATAGTCAATATATTGAATATCAATAAAAATTTTCAGATACTGTTGCCTACCTGTGGAACTGTATTTGGTTTATCCGTTATCGGTACCAGATTACCGGCGTAGCTAACATTATCAATTTTGAGACTTGAGACCGAGATACTGCAATAACCATTTTTACTGATCCTGATAAAAACATCAAATGTGTTTGATCCGCCATTGTTCACCTTCATCTTTATTTCATAGGAGCCTTTTGATAAATTATCAGTTACTGCATAATCTAAAGCTCTGCCGCGAATATTTATTGCAGATATAGGTTTTATATCAAATTGCCTGCCCATATAAGCAGTGTTTAGAATGGCTTTTTCTTTGTCAATAATCAGAAAATTAGCTCTGGGTAAAAGTTCAATTATCCCTCCATAGGTAAAATATATCCGGTCAAATTTAATTATGTACCTTTTTGATTCAACAGCATTCTTAACCAGCATCTGGTCTATAAGCTTTTTCTCCTTCCGAAGTTCAGCCCTGGAAGAATTTGCCTCTTTGGTAGTCGTACAAGATGACATTACCACCAGAGAAATAATTATTGCGAATAGCTTTTTCATGGCATATATTTTACTGAATATAATTCAAATATCATGCCATACCGTAAACTCAATCGATTTATTACTTTTTTAGGAAAGGAAAGTAGTATGTCATGTTTTCTTTGGTAAGCTTTGCTCCGTAACCTGAATCCTCAAAAGCTTCGCAGTATTTTATTTTTGCTCCTCTTTCCGGGCCATAAATTTCAATCAGTTTGGCGCGGTATGGAGTTGCATCGAACTCGTTTTTTCTTGTTTTTCCAAGCCATTGCCTGCGATCTGCATCAGAGGCAGGAACCTGATCGAGGATACCCTGATTGAAAGGCAACCACTCATACATCTGTGAAGTATGCTGATGATACATATCCATTTTCTTTTCAATTACATCATCAATATCTATTGCTACATCAGCTTTAAAAGCTTCTGGATGTATAAATCCATCACTCATGAACAGGAACATGGGATTTCTTTTAAGAAAAGGAACCTCTGGTAAAATAGTGGGAACAGTAACCATATATGCTGCATCGAGGACCAGTACACCGGTATACCTGTGATCGGGATGATAATCATATGGTCTCGGAAAGATAACAATATCAGCCTTTTGCTCCCTGATAAGTTTAATAACCTGTAACCTGTTTTCATACGTTGGCATTAACTGCCCGTCATGATTATCGAGTGTTATATACCTCACACCAATAACTTCACCAGCCTTCCTTGCTTCTTCGCGCCGGATTTTTGCAAGTTTTTCAGCAGGAATTGACTGATGTCCGGCATCACCATTTGTAAGCGAAACCATCAACACATCATAACCAAGCTGAGCCCATTTATATGCCACTCCTCCTGCGCCATCAGGATCATCCGGATGAGCGCCGATAATAATAACATGCAATTTATGATCCTGCTTTTCCTGAGCCTGAATTTTTGTCGCCAATGCCATAAGCAAAGCAATCTGAATTATAACAATTGATTTCATATTAAAGTATTTTTAAGCTTTTTAAGCGGTTAATGTATTTTTGTTTATCTGACCTAAAGTTGAATCCCCGCGAGCGCATTGGCTTCGCCGAGCTCTCCCGCTTAGGCGGGATCGGTTCTCCGTTGCTTACTTCGAAGATCTTCAATTTACTAAGGTAAGTATTTATTATAATTTTGATTTATAATTCTGTCTTTGAAAAAAGTAAAATTATTATTTTTCAACAAAAAGAAATGACCGATCGAAACTTTTTTACGCAGAAATCCGTTATAATATATTCTTTATTATTATGATAATTGCTAACTTGTTGATTAAATTAACTTAAAGCTAAAACTATGAAAAAATTATTTGTTATAGTATTTGTATTTCTTCTTTCGATCCCTGCTTTCTCCCAGATCAAATGGGGCCTGACCGCCGGTGTAAGTACAAATTCTTTGTCTATGCCTTCAATTAAAACAATAACTTCACCAGCAAGTTCGGGGCCAAATACCTTCACTGTTGATGCTTTAACGTCAGCTAAATACGGTTTCCAGGGAGGAGTATTTGTCAGGGTAACGCTTTTTGGCTTTTATATTCAGCCGGAACTTTTATTCTCAACACGAACCAATGAATATACGGTTACAGATGTTCGGACAACAGTGGCAACTGTTGCGAAACAGAACTTTAATAAGCTGGATATTCCTGTTATGCTGGGATTTAAACTTGGTCCGCTTCGTCTTAATGCAGGTCCTACGGGTTCACTTCTGATTAATTCACCTAAAGATCTGATAAGTGATCCGGATTTTAAAAATAATTACAGCAGAATGACGATCGGCTACCAGGCAGGTTTGGGCTTTGATCTGTTAAATTTTCTAACTTTTGACATAAAATATGAAGGCAGTCTTAAAAAATATCAGAATCAGATTCAGAACCTGACAGGAACCAAATTTAATCTTGATGACAGACCTAACGCATTAATATTTAGTGTAGGGATTATGTTCTGAAAAGAATTATTTTGATAAAAGCATTTTTGCTGCAACAAGAAGCAGAAGAATCCCGAATATTTTTTTAAGCAGCGCCTGGGGCAGATTCAATGCCAGCTTCGATCCGAAATAAGATCCAACCAGGAAAAACAGGGCAAGGACAATTGCAAATTTTATATTTACCTGACCTGCTTTATAATAATTGTATGCAGCAATTATTCCGATAGGTGGTAACATTACTGCAAGACTGGTTCCTTGAGCAGCCTGCTGGCTTATTCCCAATAGAAAAACAAGCGCAGGAATCATTATTATTGCACCGCCTATTCCAAGCATTCCTGCCATTATCCCGGTTATGATTCCGATTATAATAAGAATCAGTAGCATTGATGTTGACATTTTCATCGATTATTAATTTATTAATCCTAATTGCAAAATTATTAATATTATCTTAAGTATGGAATGATGGAAAAATGGAAGAATGGAATTTTGGAAGAGAGGTAATCATTTTTGTACTTGTAAACAATATCCCTAAATTTGTGACCAGGTGAAATACTATGAAGAATAAGAAAATAATATACTTTTTAACAGGAGCAGGAATTCTGATACTTGTCATTGTAATCATGATCTGCAGGAACCTGTTCGGTATAAATATTATAGCAGATAAAAATAATCACGTAATCTACATTCCGACTGGTTCCTCTTATGAACAGGTAATGGATACTCTTGAATCAAAACTTATAATAAAAAACAGAGATATTTTTGGCTGGCTTGCTAAAAAGAAACATTATCCGGCATTGATAAAACCAGGTCGATATGTCATCGACAAAGACCTGAGTTACAATAATTTAATTAATTTATTAAGGTCAGGAAGGCAGTCACCTGTTAACATAACCTTCAGTAATCTCCATACCTTGAACCAGATTGCAGGTAAGATAGGTAAGCAGATAGAAGCTGATTCGTTGCAGATAGTTGGCTTTCTTTCCTCTGATTCAAATTATATTAGAGATGAATTCAAAAAGGAAGATATTATCTCACTTTTCATTCCGAATACTTATGAATTTTACTGGAATACTGATGCCAAAGGACTTTATACGAGAATGCTGAGGGAGTACAGATTATTCTGGAATGATAACCGACTGTCAAAGGCAAAAGAAAAAGGACTGGATCCGAAAGATGTTTCAATCCTTGCTTCAATTATTGATGATGAAGTGGCTAAACCTGAAGAGAAACCAAGGATAGCCGGCGTCTATCTTAACAGGTTAAAGAGGGGCATCCCGTTGCAGGCAGATCCCACGATAATATTTGCTCTGAATGACATTTCGGTTACAAGGGTATTAAAAAAGTACTTGACGGTTGATTCTCCTTACAATACTTATAAGCATTCCGGCTTACCTCCCGGTCCGGTAGGATGTGCCACCATAGAGGGTATCGATGCAGTTCTGAATGCTGAGAGACACGATTATTTATATTTTGCTGCAAGGGCTGATTTTTCAGGATACCATAATTTTTCCAGAACTCTTTCAGAGCATAACAGGTATGCTTTGTTATATCAGAAAGAACTTGATAAAAGAAAGATTTTTAAATGACTCCGACTACCTCAACTTCCCTTTCCAAATCAACTCCAAATTTTTCATGGACGGATTTTTTAATTTCCTCTGAAAGGTTATATATTTCCTTTCCTGTAGCTTTTCCATAATTTACCAGTACTAATGCCTGCTTCTCGTGAATACCGGCATCTCCTCTTCTTTTTCCCTTCCACCCGCACTGGTCTATAAGCCATCCTGATGCAAGTTTCATATACCCTTCCTGATCTTTATATACCGGCATATCAGGATATCCACCTTTAAGATTGACAGCAACAGAACTTGTTACAACAGGATTCTTGAAAAAGCTTCCTGCGTTGCCAGTTATTTCAGGATCAGGCAATTTACTCCGCCTGATATTTATTACTCCCTGTCTTACATTTTTCAGAGTCTCTTTTCCAATCTTACTTACCTCTTCTTTCAGAGACTCATAACCAAGATTTAGCGATGGTTTAACCGTCAATCTGTAATATACCCTGGTAACCAGATACTTATCTTTTTCACGTTTTTTAAATATACTATTCCTGTACCCGAATTCACATTCGCTATTATTGAAAATCCGTATTGAGCCGTCGTTTGCACTGATGGTTTTGACTTTTACTATCTGATCCTTAACCTCCACACCATATGCACCAATGTTTTGTACCGGTGTTGCACCAACCTTACCGGGGATCAGAGATAGATTCTCAAGCCCTCCAAACCCTTTATTTACTGACCATGCAACAAAATCATCCCAATTGACCCCCGCTCCGGCAGAGACGATTACATTTCCTTTATCGGGTTCCTGCTCCTCTATTTTTATTCCTTTCAGTTCCGGATACAAAATTGTTCCTTGAAAATCACTCGTAAAGAGAATGTTGCTTCCGCATCCCAAAATCAGAAGCGGTTTCTTCCAGGCAACAGTTCCATTGAAAAGTGCAGTTGCTTCCTTTTCAGTCTTTATCTTAATCATGCATTCAGCCGTATATTCAAGACCGAAGGTATTATACTTCTTCAACTGGATATTTTTATAAATCATCATCCGGATATTTTATGTAAAAATAATTTATTTTACCTCTCCTTGACCATAAATAATTTGTCATTCCGAATGTAGCGTAGCGTAATGAGGAATCTCCTGCACACTCTTTTTAATTCTTAATATTAATGAATGTATTTCTTACTGAATAAAATATTAATTTGCGGATAATAAAATTCTATTAATCTAACCCGGAAATAAATTTATCATGACAACCAATCGTCGAAATTTCCTTAAAACTGCAACATTTGCAGGTGCAGGTGCAATGGCTGGTGGTTTAATATCCGGTTGTTCTCCGAAACAAACTGAATCACAGCTGGCTGCGATAATGGAATCTGTCAAAAAAACACATGCTCAAAAGTTTAACATGTCGGGATATGCGGCTCCGGCAATTCCTGTTATACGGGTTGGAATTATCGGACTTGGAGACAGGGGGAGCGATGCAGTTGATCGGTTGTCATATATTGACGGAGTTGAAATAAAAGCATTGGGTGATAAAAGAGAGGTTTGTGTAAAAGAATCACAGAAATATCTTGCCATGATTGGGAGACCTGCTGCTCAGGAATTTTTTGGTGATGAGAATATATGGAAAAAACTTGTTGAACTTCCTGACCTTGATCTTATCTATACCTGCACACCATGGATTCTTCATACTCCGATTTCGGTTTATTCTATGGAGCATGGGAAACATGTAGCGTGTGAGGTTCCGATAGCACGTACCATTGATGAAGCATGGCAGCTTGTTGAAACTTCGGAAAAAACCAAAAAGCATTGCATGATGCTCGAAAACTGCTGTTATGATTTCTTCGAATTACTGACTCTCAATATGGCCCGGCAGGGAATGTTTGGTGATATCATTCATGGTGAAGGTGCTTATATCCACAATCTTATGGGGATGAACTTCAAGAAACCACTGGATGACAAGCAGACGGACGAAGCTTATACTGATATGTGGCGCCTGAAAGAAAATGCTACAAGAAACGGTAACCTTTATCCCACTCATGGGTTAGGGCCAGTATGTCAGGCAATGAATATCAACCGCGGCGATAAAATGGAGTATCTGTCATCCATGTCCACTTTAGATTTTACTATGGAACCTAAAGAGAAGGAACTTGTTTCTCAGGATCCCTTCTTTGCTCCATGGAAGGATGCAAAGTTCAGAGGCAATATGAATACCGCAATCGTAAAGACTGCACTTGGAAAGACAATTATGATACAGCACGATGTATCATCTATTCATCCATATTCAAGAATACATCTTCTTCAGGGTACCAATGGAAAGGTAGTCAAATATCCCAAAGAATTAATCGCTCTTGGTGAAGAGTGGGCTGATGATGCTAAAATGAAAGAACTGTATGACAAGTACTCTCCTGAAATTGTTAAAAGAGTTGGAGAGACTGCCAAAAAGGTTGGTGGACATGGTGGAATGGACTTTATAATGGACTGGCGTTTAATGGATTGTTTAAGAAACGGCCTTCCTCTCGATCAGAATGTATATGACGGCGCCCTGTGGAGTTCCATTGCCCCGCTGAGTGAATGGTCGGTCGCGAACAGGTCTCAGTCAATAGATGTTCCTGATTTCACGGGAGGGTCCTGGAAAACCAACAAACCTCACGGGATAAATCTTGAAACCGGTGGTACAACGAAAGTACTTGATTTATCTGAGACAAAGTAACCGCTAATGGCACACAGGGAATGGGGCTCAGAGTTCAGAGCACAGGAATACTTTGCGATCTTTGCGGTAAATGGTTTTATAACATCTATATCTAACGCTAAACGCTGTGCAGATGGTCTCGTATATTAAAAGTTTAATACTCTCGGGAGAACATCAGCAATTGGATTTTAAATTTGAAATTTCCGATTCCAGAAAAATTGCTAAAACTCTCGTTGCTTTTTCCAATACCGATGGAGGTACTTTGCTTATTGGAGTAAAAGATAATGGGAATGTAGCCGGGGTGCACTCTGATGAAGAATTTTATATGGTTCAGGCAGCTGCAGGTATGTACTGTAAACCTGAAATTATATTCGAATCAAAACGATGGATAGTCGACGGTAAAACTGTGCTTGAAATTATAATTCCTAAAGGTACAAACTATCCTTATTTTGCCCAGACAGAGCCGAATAAATGGTTAGCATATATCCGGGTGAAGGATGAAAATATTCAGGCTACAGCAGTTCATCTGAAGGTTTGGAAGAACAAGACTCATGACAACGGTATATTGATGGAATACAGTGAGAAAGTTAAGAAACTGTTGGAATATCTTGAATTAAATCGGACAATTTCAATCTCCAAGTTCTGCAGAACGGCATTTCTGCCAAAAAGCGCTGCTGAGAATATTATGGCAGATTTAATATATTTTGGATTAATAGAATCGGTTTATCAGGACAAACATTTTATATTCAGATTAAAAAATAAGAAATCCCTGGAACCTATTCTTCTTTCCGGGACTATTCCTGCAAAAGGATAGGCATCTTCTTTTCCGGGTGTTATCGTGAGCTGGTTAACACTGTTTACTCATCTACTTACACCGAATTTGCTGCAAAAAATGTTACTTTAAGTTCCCTCAAAGGATAGTATTTACAAATGACTACCGTATTGCAGTAAACAATCGTGAAGAACTAATTATTAACCCTGGAGTTGAAAATCCCGTCAGGCTTGCCGAGGCACAAGTAAGAAGTGGGATAAGGAAACTTTTTAAAGGCGCATTAAAGCTTCGTGAAGTATCCGCAGGAGGAGATAATTCCTGTGAGATGGAACTTGCCGCTACCGGGAATGTAAATTTTGATATGGGCCGGTATGGTATTGAATTTGTCGCATCACCCCGTCATGCAGATGGAATTGTGATAACAGGTCCCATTTCTGAAAATATGGCTGAAGCGCTGGAGATTACTTATAAAGCAATTCCTTCACCTAAAATCATTATTCTGGCAGGTACTGATGCTATAAGCGGAGGTGTTTTTGAAGGAAGCCCTGCTCTTGACAGAAAGTTTATTGAACAAAATCATATTGATCTTTATGTACCAGGAAACCCTGTTCATCCTTTGACATTTATTAATGGAGTGTTAGATCTGTTGGGGATAAAGTAGTATTTAATTTATGCCCTGCGCCATTAATACCCTGCCGCCTGTCCGTCTTTTCGTGATTCAGA
>Ga0182027_10001009_pt1 | contig 47507 bp, 30 predicted proteins | sample 712E1DmetaG_FD_121300 | JGI IMG/M metagenome (GOLD analysis project Ga0182027, IMG submission 121300) | Permafrost microbial communities from Stordalen Mire, Sweden - 712E1D metaG (Illumina Assembly) | ecosystem: Environmental > Terrestrial > Soil > Wetlands > Permafrost | place: Sweden...
AAAACCACTGCCATTGCCCTCGGAGGTTTGGATCAACAGGCCTGTTCCACCCGGCCAGAAGACCCAGGAAGGAAGTCAGTAAATTCCCATGCCAGGTGTCTCAAAGTGCTTGACACGCGCCGCTCCGAGCGACCGGGCCAATGAGCCGAAGCCGGCCGGAGCGGAGCTGATTTCACTGCCGCGCGTCGGCGGTCTTCACCATCGATACGTGTGGAAGGCTGCGGCCTAACCTGAAGGCGACAGTGTCCCGGGCCGGCTGCGGCGAGCAGTCGATGTTTCTCTCGTGATGTCTACTTGCGCCCTTCATGCACTTTCCCGGCCGGCCAAAGATGCCCCGCGGACCACTCGCACCCGGCGAGGCGAGCCCAGCGTCTCCGGAATTGTCGCACCTAACATGGACTAGAACCTCCCAGACTTCTCCGGACTCGATTGTGGCGCCAGCCATCTTGGTCATATTTTAGATGGGCAATTCGGTGGACAATACTGGAGTTCGCGACGTGATATTATCAATCCCACGATGCCTCGCGCGGCAGAGAATTCGAGCCGAAAACCTTCGGGGGGTGATGGACGTGGCACCGCCGAGTCGCCGGAGGCGCCGGGCGGCACGCCTTTGAAGACCATCAACGTCTACCTCATCTACCCCCACGAGGACTCCGAGTACGCGCAGAAGCTGGGCGACCACTTGAAAGCCCTGCACGGCGCGAAGGTCGAGGTGTTCGATTACCAGCGAAGGCCTCCGGAGCCCGACTGGATCGGCAAAATCAGGCGATCGATGGATGAGGCGAATCTGTTCGTTCTGCTTTGGTCGCCGGAAGCCGCAGAGTCGGAATTTGTGATGATTGAAGTGAATAACGCATCCGCTCTCAGGCCCGCGCAACGGAAAGCCGTCGCTGTTGTCGTGCTCCGCGAATGCAAGCCGCTGAGCGATCTGGCTTCATGCGAGCATCTGGACGCGCGCGAGCACGATATCAAGGACGTTGCCCGTTGGGTCGGGCAGTTAGCTGGCCTTTCGTTGGGGCGGCCCGTGCGGAAACTCCGCCTGTTGGGCTGCGAATCGCTTGTGCAGGAGCTGCTCGAGAGACTGGAGGAGGAGTCGGGAATCTTCCTCCTCCACGGCGAGCCTGGAACGGGAAAGACTGCCATCGCCGATCATATCGGGAGACAATTCAGCGCTTGGAACTACCCGATTGTCCGTACGACTGGCAGGAAGTTGAGCGCGGAAAAGGGCAGGCTCAACGAAGCCAGACTGGTGATCCTGGACGAGGTCTGCGACGACCATCTGAAGCACCTTCCGCCGGGGTTGCGGGCCAGCGTGCTATGCACGTCCGTGCAAAGGGAAATTCGCCGGATTCCGTTCGACAATTGCTTCGAGGTAGAGAGTCTGACGCCGGAGGATGCCCTCGCCCTGCTGCTGCGCAAGGTTCCGGACGACCTCAAAGCGGTGTGCCTAACGCACTTCCGCGACATCGCGATGCGGGTAGAGCGCACGCCGGCGGCGATCATCGAGGCGGCCGACACCCTGCGCGAATCCGGCACGTCGGTGGAAAGCGTGGTGAAGCTGCTCGAGGATTGTGCTCCCATTCAGCGGGCGCGCTGGGCGCAAGCCGCGGGAGACGCCAAGGGGGACAATCGCAAGCTGCTCCTGGCCTTCGCGGTTTCCTGCCCGCGGGGCTCGTACCAGGATTTCGCCGGGCGGGTGGCGGGTCTTAGCGATGGCCAGGCCGAGCAGCAGTGCAAGCAACTGTTCCGGCTCAGCTTGCTCCAGGCGGTCGATCCGTTGCGACAGCGTTTCCGCGTCCACACGCTGCTGCGCGACGCCTTGCAGCAGCAAAAGTCCGACTGGCTGAAGGCCGTTGCGGCACACCTCCGGGAATTGGAGAGCGTGCTCGCGTCGAAGCTTGGGGCAGAGCGAAAAGGCCTCGAGGAAATCGTGCCCGCCTGCGAGCGCCTGAGAAGCAGTGGCCGCCTGGAGAAAGCCGACGAGCTTCTTGGTCAGGGGCGCTCGGGCTGCCTGCGGTTGATCGGAGAGGAAGACCCCGCCCTGGCCGAACTCGAAGCTTCTCTTCGGGCGCTTGGCACGAAGGCCAAATCCGACGCTGCCTGGATTCTGCGCCGGTACTATTTGAATCGTGCGAAGCTCACCGGCTTGCCGGATCCCGTCTGGGCTGCTGAAGAGGCCAAGCAGAACCTGAAGAGCTACCTACGTCTGTGCCGCCGCGCGGGCGACTGGGAGGCGGAAGCGGATGGACTCGGTTTTCTCGCTCGGATTTGCTGCGCTCTCGCGGAGGAGACCGCCAAACAAGCGAAGGTGAAGCCGGAGGCCGCCGCGACAGCGCAGGAGGAAGCACTCCGTATGCTTCAGCGACACGAAGCCTTATGCCGGCACCATGGCGACGCCGCCCGTCTGGCGGCAGCCGGCCTGGCTCGAGTCGAATTCCTGTTAAAACTGAAGCGAGAGGGGGATGCCGTGCACGCCTGGCGCCGGCTTCGGAAGTCCAATCCCTCGATGTTGAAGGCCGCTGAGTTGTCCTGCCGCATCTTTCTTCTGGAGGTGCTCGCCGATCTGTGGCCGCGTAACCAGCGAAGGAGGAACCGGAATACAACCGGCGCAGCGCCACATGAGGCGGGCGGAGGCGGCGCCAAGACCAACGCCATCCACGAGTACATCCGGTTCGCCATGGAATCGCGGGATCTGGGGACGCCCGCCGGCTCGGCGAATGCCCAACTAGTGGCCGGGATGTTGGTTCTGTTTCCCGAGAACTACTGGTGGCAACGCCGGCCCGGCTTCGCCCGTGAGAGCGAGACACCCCTTGGGTCTGAAAGGTCCGCTACGGACTCCGCCGATGCGCCTTTGGCGGAGAAACCCCTGGCCGAGTTTCCAGTGGAGGTCATCACCAGGTTTGAGGCGCGCAAGGATCAGTTCCTGAGGGAAGGCAACCTGGAAGGCGTGCGCATCTGCGACCTTCACCTCGCCAAGGCCCACAGTATTCGAGGCGAGTCTCAGGACGCCGTGAAGATCCTTGTGGACCGCGCCAACGTCTGCCGCCAGATCGGCGACAAGCGCGGCTTGGCGGAATGCCTGGAGCAGCAGGCCGAGATCCTGGAAAGCGTGAAGCGTGGGGCGGAGGCCGATCGCCTGCTCAAGTATCGAGACATCCTGCTGCGGGAACTGCGGCTGCAGAAGGGGTTGGGGTATGCCTTCTGGAACTGGGGGCTGCTGGCCGCGGCGCGGGGCGATCCGACCGGAGTCCCAGCCTACCTGATCGACGCCGCGGCCATTTTCGAGAGCCTGGAGATGTTGGAGGAGCAGAGGGAGGCCGCCGGCGATCTCAGGCGGCTCCGGAGCGCGAAGCGGTAGTTGGCCGGCGCTCAGATCTCGGTAATGGGCCCTTCCTCGGGCTTGGGGGGAGTCCCCTTCGAGACTTCCTTCAGCTTCCCGATCAGGAAGGCGCCCGGGCCGCCGGCGCTGGGTCCCAGGAGGGCGCCTTCGTCGCCGGGGTCATTGCCGGTGGAGAGAGCCTGCTGGATGCGGCGGTAGCCCACGTCGATGGTAGGAACGAAGCCGCTCACCATGCGGTCGAACTGCTTCTGGGTGAGGGTAGCGTCCATCAGCCAGACGTCGGCAAAGGCCATGATCTCTCCGTCGTTAGGGTCCCAGCCGAACTTGGTCAGGCGGCGCTGGAAATTCAGGTGACCGAGCGTGGCTAGCACCTTGGCGAAATGGGGATGGTCGGTCGGGCAGGAGGCGTAGCCTTGCGTTCTGAACTGCAGGAACTCGCCGTCGGACTGCAAGGTGAGGGTGACCTCGTAGGTCCCGAACATTCCCCCGAAGATGGCGAGAAGCTGGGGCTCGTTCGGGGCCGTGAAGTACTTGAGGGAGTGGCCGTCGGCCAGGTTCTTCAACTCAGCGATCGTCATGGCAATCCCCGCATGTTTTTAGCGTATGTACACGGTCAAAACCGAACCATTGCGCTCCCGGGCCGAATAGCCGCTGAACTCCGGCAGTCCAGCGGCGCGCTCGGCCGGGAGAATCTCGAGCCGTATCTCGGCGACCCCCTTCAACTCCCCTTGCGCGTCGGCGATGGCCAATTGCTCGGTGATGCGATGGCGCAGGATGGTGGTGAGATGCCGCACCCCGAACTGGGGCTGCCAGCGGGCGGCCAAGTGCGCCACCACGCCGGAAGCCCATTCCAGGCGGAAACCCTTGGGCTGGGCGCTCTCGCGCAAGCTGGCGAGCTGGCGCTCCAGAATCCGGGTCACGACTGCAGAGTCCAGCGCGCGGAAGGCGAAGTACTGGTGAATGCGGCCCAGAAACTCCTGTCCGTAGCCCAGACTGCGCAACTCGGTCTTCAGCGCTTCCAGATCCACCGATGGCGCATTTTGCGCCTGTGCCGACGGGGTCTGGAAGCCGATACTTGTCCGCTCGTAAACGCAGCCCGCATTGGTGGTGAAGATCAGGAAGGCGCGCCGGAAATCGAGCAGGTTGCCGTCCACGTCCTCGACCCGGCCGTCGCCCAGGATCTGGAGCAGGAGCTTGCCCACGCCGGGGTCGGCCTTCTCGATCTCGTCGAAGAGCACGACGCACTCCGGCAAGTCGCGCACCCGGGAGAGGATGCCGCCCTGTCCGCGAGCGTAACCAATGTAGCCGGGAGGCACACCCAAGAGCCGGTTGATGGCCGGCCCGCTGTCGTTGCCGGAACCCTGGAGGGTATTGCAATCCACGCGGACCATGGTTTCCTGGCCGCCTCCGAGCAGCTTGGCCAGCAGGATGGCGGTTTCGGTCTTGCCCACGCCGGTGGGCCCGCAAAAGAAGAAGATGCCGCGCGGCGTCGAGCGCTGCTGCCAGGAACCCAGGCCGGCGACAAAGGCGCGCGAGACGGCGCGCAGAACGTCGTCCTGCCCGATGATCTTGGCCGCAAGATCGCGAAAGACGCTCTCCTCGGTGAGGGCTTCGGGCCGCGCGAGCGAGTGCCCGATGACATCTTCGAGCGCCGACCACAGTTCGCGCAGGGTGACCTGGGGGGCCGGTGAGACCTGATTAACGCAGAATGCACAGGCTTCGTCGAGCAGTTGAATCGACTTATCCGGCTGGAACCGGGAGGGCAGATACTCCTCGGTCAGGTCGATGGCGCGTTGGAGCATCTCCTGGGGAATCCGGAGCGGCGCGTAGTAGGCTTCGACCCGCGGCAGGCGCGCTTGAAGAATGCGCATGGTCGCGCTGCGGGAAGGCGGCTCGAGCCGGATCACCGTGAAGCGCCGCATCAGCGCCCCGTCCGGTTCGATGTAGTGGCGAAACTCGGCCTGGGTGGTACAGCCGATGCAGGCAATCTCGCCTTTGCCGAGTGCGTCCTTGAAGGCCTCGTTGGCCTCAGTGAACGGACCGTGCGTGTAGACGCCGCTTTGAAAGAGCGCGTGGGCCTCATCGACGAACATCACCACACGGGGGTTGGCCCGCAAGGTTTCGAGCAGCGCCTTCACGCGCTCCTCGTACTGGCCGACCATGGAGGCGCCGGAGCGCAGGAAGACGGGGGAAAGCTCGAAGATGTCCAGGTCGCGGAGGCGGAGCGGAATCGAGGGATGGCCTTCCACCAGACGGCGCGCCAGTTCGTAGACCAGAGCGGATTTGCCGGTGCCGGAGAAGCCGATGATCAGGGCGTTGCGCCGCTTCATCTTGGTGAGCGAGCGCACCAAGGCGCGCAGGGGCGACTCCAGTTCAACCACGCCTTTATAGAAACGCTGCCCGGCGGTGAGCATGCGCCCGAAGGAACTGAGGTCGCGGATCACGCGCTCGCGTTCCGGCGAGGTCTTCCAGGAGGCGGGGGGCGGGATCGGCTCGGCCTGGGCTGCCTGTCCGTTAGCCTGCGCGGCCAGGCAGGCACGGCCGGCAGCGCTCTGGACCAGGGCGTCGAACATCTGCAAGGCGGTGACCACGGCGCCGCCGGCGACCAACCTTTGAAAGAGGCTCTGCAGCGGCTCGTCCAAGGTCACCTTGGCGGGCGTCTCGGCGCGGACCGGGCTGGGCGCGCTCAGGCTGGCCGCAAGTTCCGGGTGGCGCGCACGAACACTCTGTGCGGCATAGAGCGCTGCCAACAGGGTGCCGGTCTCCAGCACCGAGCCTTGCTGAACGGCGCGCTTGGCCAGGTCAACGGCGGCCTGGCACTCGGGATCGAGGGTCAGGCCCACGGTTGTTTCGCCGCCTGCCGGGAAGCCGCTAAGCCGGCTGCATATTGCTCGGGAGCCAGCCAATGCGCTTCGATTCCCGGCGATCCGTGAAGAGGGGGGGTGCCATGATTCGCCAAGGCGTCAAGAGGCAGATGTTCGAGTCCGCGCAGGGCGTAGTTGGCCAGAGGAGCTTTGGGCTCCTGGCACTCTCCGGCCAAGGCGCGCCGGTAGGCGTAGAGCAGTTCGCGTTGATGATCCATAGTGCTACCCGAGCCACGGCTGGCCGAGGCGGCCCGCCGACAAATCGAAATCATAACACGTGGTTGAGCCAAACGCAGGCCAGCCCCGATCAGCCCGGGCTAGTGGCCCAATACAGCCGCAGGCCCTCGGCGTTGCGAAAGACGATGTCATAGCGGTCGAGGTCCGCAGGCGTAATCCAGGCGAAGGCGGAGGATTCGTGGTTCAGTTGGAGGGATCCCTTCCAGGCGCACTTGAAATACAGGTTGAGGCAGTGCATGCCGCCCGGCGCCGTGGAGAGGCTGTCCTGATAGAACAGAAAGCGCATCTCCGTCGAGTCCAGGCCGGTTTCCTCTTTCAGTTCCCCCGCGACTGCTTCGGCGACGGTCTCTCCGCACTCGACCTTGCCGCCCGGCAGACACCAGCGGCCGCCGCAGGTCGAGCCGGCGGCGCGCTGAAGAAGAAGCACACGCCCCTGGGAGTCCTCGACAATCAGACGGACGGCCGGAACCGGATACGGCAGAGGGCTATGAGCCATGGACGTTCCTCCGTGAAGCGCCGAATGCGCTGCCGGCGGCGCAACGAAAACCACGCGTGTCGCTGTGCCGCGCCAACTTGGAATGGCAGTAAGCGGAGCGAAAATACTCCCGCTCGGAATAGAGCCAGGAACCGCCCTTGGCCACGGAGGGCGCGGTTCCGCGAGGGGGGGCCTCGGATTCGGGCGGGCGGCACCATTCCCAGGTATTGCCGGCCATCTGATAGAGTCCCCAGGGGCTGCGTCCTTCCGGGTAGCTCCAGACGTCCGCGGTAGAGCCGGTCTTCCGGTTGGTGGCATTGCGGCAGAATGCCGGCGACCAGGAATCGCCCCAGGGGTAGCGCCGGCCATCCACGCCGCGTGCGCCCTTCTCCCATTCGATGGAGGTAGGGAGCCTCAATCCGGCCCAATCGCAATAGGCATGGGCATCTTCGGCGCTCACGCAAACCACGGGGTGATCGGCCAGCTCCGGAGGAAACGAGCGGCCCAACCACACCGCGGCGCCTCCCCCGTCGCATCGATCAGGCCCCGGATGACCTGTTTCGGTGACAAAGCGCAGGTACTGGCTGTTGGTGACCGCGTGGGCGGAGAGCCAGAAGCCGGGCAGGAGGACTGGCAGCTTGCGGTGGCCCTGCAGGAATTCGCCCTCGGGTATCCAGACCAGCGTGGAGCCGTCCTTATCATGGACCAGGATCCGGGGATCAGGATAGCCAGGCGCAGGCGCGATCCTGCGGGGCGGCGCCACGGATGGCGCCGGACGATCCGTGGCGGCGGCCTGGCCTCCCAAGGCGGCGATGAAATTGTAGAGCCGGGAGGGGGCATCGGGCGCGTGCATGAAACTCTGGACCTGCCGGAGCGCGTGCGGCAAGGAGGAGCAACCGATTCCCTCGATGTAGGTGAATACCCGGCCATCTGGTTTCACGTCGCAGAGGATGTCGCTGAAGAAGCTATCCCATTCGTAGCGGACCCAGGTGGATTTCAGATTCTGAACCGAAGTGCCAACCGCGATGAGGACACGGGAATCGTCGAGGGCATCGTCAATCGCACTCTTATAGGCCGCCGCGCCCAATTGCTCGAGCGTCACGCTGCTCAGGAACACGCTGAGGCCGCGCATGGAGAGATAGTCGTGCAATTCGCGGGCCAGCTGACTGTCGCGCGTGGGGAGTCCATGTTCATCGAGCTGCTTGTGCGATATGAAGACATCGTAAGGCATGCGGTTGAAGGTCCTGGAAGCGGTTACCTCGGCAAATAGCTGCGCACCGCGTTCCGCCAGCCCTCCGCCTGCATGGAAATGGCCTGGCAGTCCACCAGGCCGACGGGCAGTTGCGCGGGCTGCATGGAGCCGCAGAGCAGGATCAGGAGACACCCGTCCTTGCGGCCCATATGGCGCATGGCCAGGAAGCGCTGCCACTCGCTACGCACCCAGGGCGCCTCCATGTTGGCGCTGCTGGAGGCCACCACCACCATGTGGCGGGCGGACTCGAGGGCGCGATCAATGCCCTGCTGGAACGCGGAGGTGCTCTTCAGGCCCAATGATACCGGGCTGAAGAAAGGCCGGTAGGATTCCGCACGGAGGTAGTCGTACAAGGAGCGTGCCGGCTCCTCATCCTCGCTCTTGTGGCAGATGAAGACATCGTACTCGCCGGGCGCCGCCGACTTGGTCCGCAAAGACAGGCCCGCCGGCCCATCGCCACCGGTGATGGAATACTGGAAACGGGTGAGGAAACTCAGCCCCAGGCTTCCGTCGCGCCCGAATCCAGGCACCTTGACCACCACGCCCTTGACCTGGTCCGCCGACTGGCCGAATACGGTCAGCTCGGGAATGACCAGTTGGGGGGCGGAAAGCCGCAGTCCGCCAGGGAGCTGGAGTTCGACGGTATCGCCCAACAGCGCCGACCAGTGCAGGGCCTCGACGAGTTCGGGCGACAGGGTCACCACGGTGGCGCCGGTATCCACATCCAGCCAGATCGGCTCGTCACCCAGCGCCGCCTGTACGGTCAAGAAGCCGCTGTGGGTCCGCCCGTTCTCGGCGGCGGCGAACTGGGCCATCTCTTGCCGCAGCGCCCGCGCGCGCGCCAGTTCCGAGGATCCCGCGACGCCACTGGAGCGGAGCCGGGCGTAGATCTCGTTCAACTCGGACCAGAGCCGGTCGGGCCCCTCCCGATCCCGCCAGTCGGCGCAGGCCCGGTACTCGGCCTCGTGCTTGCGAACCGTTTCGTCGGTCGAGCGCTTTCGCGCCGCGCGCTGTTGCGCGGTGTCCTGTTGGGCCTGGTTGAACTGGCGCACGGAGGCGTTAAACGCCTCGACGGCCTGGCGGTGAGCAGCGGCCATGGCGTTCCGCTCCGCCACCCGGCGGTTGTAGGCGTCCACCGCCGCGCCGTCTTTGGGATCGGGCCGGGCGGCCAGTTCGGCATCCAGCCGCTGAACGGCCGAGGTGCCTTCGTCCAGCTTCTTCTTCTCGCGTTCGAAGGCCGCGTCGGCGTCCTGGGCGGATTGGTTGCCCGAAAGCACCCAGTCGTTGAACTCTCCGACCGCCGCGCCGATGGCCGCTTGCGCCTGTTGGGCCACGTTCCGCCGCAGGAAACGCTCTACCGTCGCCTCGATCGCTGCGAGCTTGCTCGCGTCGTTCATTCCGAACTCCCCGCGGGCGGTTGCTCCGCCCGAGCCTGGCCCACTCGCCGGACCGCTTCGCCGGGCAGGCCGAACAGAAAAGCGCCGATGCGGATCTCGTCGGGCTGGTCTACCTCGACGAACTCGACGCGTCCGGGAGGGAAGGCCTCCTGGAAGCGTTCCGCGAGACGCGTCACGACCGGAGGCGCCGACCAAACCATGGTCAAAGTGTTCAAGCCGCCCGCGGCCACCAGCCTTTGCCGCGAGGCGGGCTCGAGGTCGAGGAACTCGCGCGCGCGCCGGGTCCAGGAGGCGAGTGTGGCCACGGCATCTTCCTCGCCCAAGGTCTCGAGCACATCCAACACCGAGTACTGGCGCACCGCGTCCACACGCGAGGCCGCATAGTCGCCGATCCGGCGCAGCAAGGTCTCCACGCCTTCGTCGTAGTGGTCTCTCAGATTCAGGCACTTGTGGTAGGGCGGCCGCGGCGCGACGGCCATCAGGGCGGCGGCGTGCCGGAGGAACGGCTCGGGCCCGGCGATGCGGTCATAGAGCTTCTGCTCGCGGACCGCGGTGGCCACGTCCTCCCGGGCGATCTCGCGCAACCCGGAGGGCCCCGCGGTGGCCTCGAAGCCGTTGCGCGTTGTGCGATCGAGTGTGGCGACGAAGGCGCGGAACTCGGTCTGGACCGCCTGCAGGTGGTTCCACCACTGGCCGCAGACGCGCGCGCGCAGCCAGGCCGGAAGTAGCACCGCTTGCAGCATTTCTCCCAGGGATCCGAGCAGGCGCTGGAACCCGGCCTGGATCTCTCCCCGCTCCCGGTTCAGGTCCGCGATGGCCTGCTGGAGAGCTTGGACCTCGGCCGCGTACTCAGCTCGCTGGCGAATCAGCCGGCCTGCCAAGCCGTAGCGGGAAGGCGCCTGACGGAGATCGGCGGCGGCCTTGGACAGAGCCCTTTCCTTCTCGACTAACCGGTCGGCGCACTCGCCGGAGCCGGCCAAGAAGGCCGACAGCGCCGCCCGCAATTGCTCGCGTGCGGCTTCCGAGCCGCGGCGCGGCGCCTCCAAGAGTGCCACCACCGCGCGGAACGCGCGCAGGAACGGCCGTCCGGCGGGAGAGTCGCTCTCCTCTAGCACTTCCGCCGAGGCGGCCATGGCACGCTCCACCCAGGAGAGGCTGGATTCGTCATCGCGCCGCAGCGGCGCGGGGCCGGCGCCGCACTCGGAAAGCACCTCCGGCAGGCGCCCGGCGAAGAACTGCCCGGCGGCGGCCTCCATGGGCGCCCGGAAGACGCTGGCCTCGAAGTCATCGAAGGCCCCGCCGGAGGTGGCCGCGAGTGCATCGAGGAACAGCAGGGCCGAGCGGATGCCGTTCTCGCCCGCGGCCAGGAGTCTTCTCACCTCATCCCGCACCGGCCCTTCGACGCCGGTGGGGCAGTCGTCGAAGATCTGGCGATGACGGTTCAGGGTCTGCTCCACAGTTCGCTCGAAGCCGGTGAGCGCTCCGCCGGCCTGTTGGCCGGGTGTGGGACGCGCGAGAGCCGCGGTAGAGACGGCGACAGTCGCCGGAAAGCGGCCGGCCCAGGCTCGCGCCAAGGAGGCGAAGAAGCTCGCCGCGCGGTCGCGGTTGGTTTCCAGTTCGTCTTCCTTGGCCGCCTCGCCCAACAGCCCCTGGACAAACAAATCCCGCTCGAGGCGGGCCTGGAGGTGGGCCAGCACGGCGGGTTTGGGCCAGAAAAGGCGCACCCGCCCGGCGCTCGCATAACAGCACTTTCCGGATTCGAGACACACCCGGGCGTCGATCACCTGGCGGCTGGCGGCGATGGCCACGCGATGGGTATCGCTTTCGCAAAGCTGCATGGAGAGGACATCCAAAACCGCCTGGACGGCCGCGTCGTCCGCCTCCGGGTCCCGATAGAGCGACATGGGCGCCTGATGGAGATACACGGCATCCGGCGTGGCGGTTTCCCAGAGCGCCGCTTCCAGCGAGGTGAGCAGCGAGCCGGTCGCCAGCAACTCGGGGGCCGCCGCCGTTTCGGGCGGCAGCAGAATCGTCAGCGAGTAGGAGGCCAGGCCGGGGAATACTTCTTTGAGGTCCGCCTCGATCTGGCGGAGGCGCTGCTCGAACCCGGCTGCCTGGGGCGCCCACGCGCAGGCCAGGAGGCCCATGCGCACCGCATTGAACTCGGCGCCCTTGGAGCGCAAGTCTTCGCGCAGCACGGCCAGCCGCTCCCGAAACTGCGCCGCGTTCGGCCCGAACAGCGGGAACCGCTCCGCGTTCGAAGCGGCTACCCGCGCGGCGAGCTTCTCCGAAGCGGTGTCCACCGCCGCCAGCAACGTGAGCTGCATAACGCGCTCTCCTGGTCCGTAGAGGAACTACGCTTTCGCCGTCTTGGCGGCCTCGCCCACCGCCTGGGCCGCCGTGCCGCCTCCGAGGAACTTCTCGACCGCAGCTTCGACCGCCGCCGCACTCAGTTGAGAGATGCGCGGTTCCAACGCCTCCATGAGCGCCAGGAACTCGCGCAGGTCGCGCACCTCCCGGGAGGAGAGGCGGGCGCTGACGAGCCGGCTGAAGTCGCGCGCCGCGATCTTCTCCTTGAGGGCGTCTACCTGGCCGCTCACCTCCACCTTGAGTCGCGCGCGGGCCGCGTCGTCCATCAGCAACGCGGTGAGCTTCGGCGCCAACGCCCTGTGAATCAGGTCGAGAAGGTTATCCGCGCTCTGGGGGTCGTAGAAGTCCCGCATCTCGGAGTACAAGTCGAGGAACCGGGTCCACTTCTTGTAGACCTCACCGTCGGTATGCCCGGCGATGCCGGGCAGGGAGCAGGTGAAGACGTGCCCGCGGCTGCCCTTGGGACGCAGGTATTCGTCGCCCACTACGTCCACGCCCGGAAGGATCGACATCGCCAGGTGGCGCAGCGTGACGTTGTCCCGCTCGTGGGGCGGGAAGAGGTCGGGAATCTCGATCTCGAGCCGCCGGTCCACGTGGTAGGGCGGAGTCATGCCCTCTTCGTAGCGCTTCTTGGACTCGTCCAGGTCGGCCAGGAAGTAGAAGGGAAGCGCCGCCGAGAAGTCCATCAGCCAGATCCGCTGCTTATCCTCGATAGACATGTAATCGACCCGCGAGGTGATCTGGAAGGCCTGCCGCACGTTGTCCACGCGGTCGCCGAAAAGCGCCTGGGCCTGGTCCGCGTTGGGGCAGCCCAGGACCAGCAGGTCCTCGTAGTGCGGCCGCCGCTCACCGCTCACCATCGACGAACGGACGCTCCACAACGGGCTGGCCAGGCGCATCAGGTGGGAGAATTGCCGCTCCAGATAGGCGTGCTGTTTCTCGGACGGGCCCTCGCGCGCGGCCTCCGCTGCCAGCGCCGTCAGGACGTCCACGGCGCCCAGTTCCTTCAATTCAGAGGAGACGTAGTCCAGGAGCAGGCCGGCCAAGCCGCCCTGGAGTTCCTGGGCCTTCCTGGAGTAGTCGTCGAGGTTGTGGATGCCGGCCGCGGTCTCGAAACGCTCGTAGAAGGAGTTGGATTCCCCGGCCCTCAGCTCCGCGATCTCGGCCAGGACGCTGTCGCCGGCGTGGGATACGACTACGGCTTTTCCGTGGCCTACCAGTACGGTGGAAGTGTCTTCCTGCAACGCCTTGAGCTCGGAGCCGGCGATGCGCAACTGGCGCTCGAGGTCCTGCTCGGCGAGCCGTAAGTCCTGCTGGATGGCGCTGGCCGCCACTACCTGCTCCGGCTGAGCCGCTTCGAGAAGCCCCAGCAATCCGTCATAGAACTGCTTCTCGGCCCGGAACACCTCGCGTTTCCAAACCTCGCCGAGTAGAACGCCGGCCTGCTGGCAGCAAGTGCCGACCGCAGCGGCGCGCGGACTGGGGCCGATGGGGAAAGACCAGGTCTGGCCAGCCGCGTCCATGGCGGTCCGCAGGGCTTCGCGCAATCCACCCTGGCCGTCGATACGCTGGTCGGCAGCCTGGATGTCACGGGCCGCCTCGTCGGCCCAAGCCTGGATCTGGGCCGCCAGGGCATCCGTGGAGGCCCGCAGCGCCGCCGAGCTTTTCTTGAGTTTCTCCCGCTGCTTATCGAGCTCGCCGCGCAGCGAGTTCTCAATGGCGCCGCGGAAGGCCGCGCCGTTGCTCTGCACACTGGCGGCGATGGTCCCCAGCAAGCGCTTCTCCTGGCCCTCCATCGCCCCCACCAGCATGGCGGGGAAAGCCCGGTCGGCGATCATCAGCTTCTGGACCGGGAACTGGGCGGGGGCTCTCACCAGGCAGAGTTTGCTCTGCACGGCGAGCCGGCTCAGGTTGAGACCGTCCAGCATCGCCTTGGCTTGCGCTGCGGCGGCGTCCGAGACCGCGGTGGTTGCCGTGGTCCTGGCCCCTTTGGCGGCTTTCTCCTGAGCGGCACGGCACAGCGCCAGGGCGCCGTCCATCGAGGCGATGCGGTGAATCAGCACGGCCGGGTAACACAGCGAGCTTACGCCGTAGCTGGAATAGCGCGCCGGCCGCCCGTCCCAGGTTTTGGGGTCCTGCGCCCCGATGTGGGCCAGGACGTTATCCACCACGCTGGTGACCTTCTCGCCCATCGAGCCGATGGAGAGAAAGATGCCCCGCGCCACCACATCGCAGAGTTGCCCGACGTCGGCGATGTTCTCGCCGTAGGCGTTGCGCCCGTCCAGCACGTGGAACAGCGTGTAGGGAGGAGTCCGCACTTCCCGGACCCGCTCGCCGTATTTCACGGTGTAGGGTCTGCGCACGTCGGTTCGCGTGCCTTGCAGGTAATCCAACTCGCACAGCGCGGCATAGGCGTTTCCCGCCACCCGGTGGGTGAAGGGCTTTTGATGGTAGATCCAGTCCAGCAGGAAGAAACCGTGGACGTGCGCGCTGTCGACCATGTGGCGGAGCAAGATACCGAGGTCCAGGAAGCAGCCGCTACCAGTGCCGCCCGCCAGCGACCCGCAGACGTAGACCTCGAGCGGCCGGTCTAGTACGCGGTAGCCGAGGCTCTCCATGCGGGCCACCAGGGCCGCGCCGGTAATTTCGGTGAGGATGTCGCTCAAGCGGCGCTCGACGTCCACGATGTGGTGAAACAGCGCCAGCCGCCCGTTCTGGCGGATCCCGCCGGCTCCGAACTGGATGGCCGAGACCGGCCCGGCCGTCACGAACCACTCCTGGACCGCGGGGCTGGTGCGGAGGAAGGTCATGGGATCTTCCACCTTGAGATGGAAGAACTCGCCATGCGACAACTGGCACTCCCCCTCGGAGGTCCGCAGTTTCAGCGTTTCGCGCTTGGCGTCGGTGTCCAGCGCCAGGAAGCGGATGGCCGGGGGCACCTGGCCGTAAACTTCCAGGAAATGCCGCTTGACGTGGGTGAGAATCAATTGGCCGGACCCGCCCAGGCCAACTAACAGAGTGCGTCGAAAGTAGTTCATGGCGCGATGCTCCTCGTTATACGGATAGTTCCAGTTCGATGGCGGCCTTGCCCGCCGCCAGCGTGCCGGTCAGATGCCAAATGCGGCCGGGCTGAAGTTTATAGGTCCGGCCCGCTCGCAGAGTGGTCCCACCCTCGACCTGCAGAGCGCCGGCATCGACCCTCAAGCGCATACTCTTAAAGAAAAAGAGCCGCCTGTGCGCGGCCACCCGGAAGCCCAGTTCGGCCGGGTCCAGGTCGCTGAACCGCACGCTGCTAAACTCCCCTTCATTCACCAGGCATTGGTCGGTGATTCCATTCTCGAGCGCCAGCCGCACGGAGCCCTGCACACGAGCGAGCGCGCCCGAAACCACGACCAGCAGCAGCAGGAGGGCGCCGCCAATCTCCGGCCAGGGGAATCTAACGCGCAGCGGCAGCCAAGCGCTCTCAATGGCGAGCGGACCGCCGTTGAGCGTGGAGCCTTGCACCCGAAATCGATAGCGGTAATCGCCGCTCTCGGGCAACGCGATGCTCCAGGCATAGCGGCTGCCTCCGTCGAGTGGATCCAGGGTGGCCTCCTGCGCGCCGGCCCAGACTTTCCGGCCGCTGTCGAAGCGCTCCAGCGTGACCGTGAGCCGCGGCGGCGTCTCAAAAACCGGATCGCTCGACCGGCCCCGCGCGGGCGCCAGGAGCGCTCCAAAATCCAGATGCCGCGTCCAGAGCGGAATGCGGGTGTATTGGGCATCCACGGGTTTCCACTGGATGAACGGCGCGGCCAGCTCGAGCTTGATGGGCGCAGACCTGCGGATGAACCAGGGGTCCAGCTCCTGGCTTCCCGGCGCCTTGAACTGCTCGGCGACGATCTCCAGTTCGACCGCGCCCGCTTCCGGCAGGCGCCCCAGGCCGGAGGGCACCTCGATCAGGTACTGGCCCGGCTCGGAGGCGGCCCGCATGGTCAGGTAGGTGTCCGAGCTAGCCAAGCCGCCCTCGGGCGCGATGCGGGCCTGGACCTTGTAGCCAGCCGAGGAGGCGGCTCCGGTGGCCCGTTCCACCAAGTATGCGGCGAGGACGGCGCGCTCGTTGATCCAGTAGCGATCGCGCGCCGTGACGCGCAGCTCGATGCCCGGCACCACCTTGCTCAGCACCTCGGGCTTGCCGCCGTTGGCGAGCGTTACCTCCCACAGCCCTTCCAGGGGTTGGCGAACGACGATCAGGTCGAAGTACTGGTAGTCGGTGGCCCAATAGAGCGAGCCGCCCAAGCCCACGGCGGATTGCTGGTCGGCCGCCGCCACGGCGCCGGGCGCGGGTTGGCTGCGCTGCAGACGAATGTCGCCGGAGGCGCACAGGGTGCGGCCGTCGGTGGATTTCTTGCGCACGATAAACATCGCGGACTCGACGCTACGATCGATCTTGAAAACCGTCTTACCCGGCTCTCCAATCGAGTTCAAGCCTTTGGCCCGGCTGAGAATCGCGACCGTCACCGGCAGCAGCTCATCCAGGCTGCGCGCACGATAGAAGCGAGTGTGGCTCCGCGCGATGTACTGCTCCATCAGCAGGAGGCCGTTGAGTTCGGGGAAAAGCTGGTCGCGGGCGGTCGTATCGCCCAACGCCACGGCGGTAATGCCGGTCTGCGCCAGAGGACCCGCCATCAGACTTTTCAATTCCGCGAAGGCCTGTTCGAAAGTGCCTTCGGCGGGCTCGAGCTTGCCGTCGCTCAGCAGGATAGCCACCGGGGTGGCGCCATCGTGAAACAGGGTCCGACGGTTATCGGCCAGCACGCGCAGCCCCTTGCGAATATCCGAGCGAGTGTCGCGGAACCGCAGCGCCTGGGAGACGGCCTGCTTGAACGCCACCCGGTCCTGGTCGCCGGTTATGGTGACAGCCACCACCAGCCGGGCATCGTTGCCGAAGGAAATCACGGAGACGCTGTCGCCGGGATCGGCCATGTCGGCCAGCAGCATGCTCACCTCGCGCACCAGCGCCTGCTCGGCGGAGGTGATGCTGGCGGAATTGTCCACCAGCAGGACGAAGTCGGCCGGCTGGCGGCGTGGCGCCGGGCCCTGCGCCGGCCCGCTGTCCACAACCCGGCCGCGGCAGCCGCATAAAGCCGCCAAGACGGGAAGCATCGCCAAACATACCGCCCTGCGCCGCCAGTGATTCATAGTCGTCCTCGCGCGAAGGAGATCGACGGCTCCGATTCCGTTCCGCCTAACATATCACACCATTCCGCGGACTGGTGGCGGCAGGCGCCTAGCAGCCCAGGAACCCCCTGATGGCCTCCACATTCAGTGGCAGGCTCTCCACCCGGCTATTCAGCCTGCAATTCTGGTCCCATTTGCCGCGTTCCACCCAGAACGGGTCGTGAAGAAACTTATCCGCCTCCCGCCCGCTGCCCTGGATGATCCCCACGCGCGCTCCCAGCGCTAGCGCGATCCGGAATTCGCACGCGGCGATGGCGCCACCGTTGTAGCCCAGCAGCCGCACCGCGCCCGGGTCGAGGCCCGAGGAGAGATAGTGACGCCAGAACAGCAGGGCCTCGCGTACGCTGAATTCGTCTCCACCGCTCGACTGCAGCGAGCTGTAGCGGTGGTCCCGGATGTCATCGAGCCCATCCGCATGGGCGGGAAGATAGCCGATGGTGCGCAGAGTGTTCCGGACTTGCAGATCGCCGGGAATGGCGGCCACCCCCGAGCGCGTTCCGCCCGAAACCAGGGTGCCTTGGAAAGCGCTCAGTGCTTCGCTGAGGATGCCGAGTCCCTTGTCGGTCGCCTCCACTCCGCCGCAGCCGCCCGCCAGAACTGCGACGGGGGGCTGAAACTTGGGGACACCCGGAGCCGCTTTGCAACCACGCAACTTGTCCCGGCTTAGCATAGCCAGCTCGAGCAACTCGCGCAACAGGTCCAACCCCGGCAGACTCAGGGGCTTGTCCATGAAATCCCGGATGGGGTTCAGCGCGCTCTCGACCATCCAGGCGTCGTGTGACCTGAGGATGCCGAGCGCATAGGCGCGGATGGCCGAGGCGATGTCGCCCAGGTAGAAACAGAACAGGCCGGTATCGTAGGCGGCCCAAGGCAGATTGACCCGCACCTCCAATTGCTTCCTGCAGCGCTCGATGGCGCGCTTGAGCGCCGCCTGCGCAATGGCGAGCACGGGAAGTCCCACTCCGTGAACCAGCTCGCAGGCCAGGTACTGCCCCAGCGCGTAGGGATTCTCCGGCTCGATGGCGAAGCCTTCCCGGTAGCACCGCAAGGCCTCGGCCCACTGGAGCGGATCCTGCCGCGCCTGGCGCCGGTAGGTGCCCCCCAGCGAGCACCAGGCATCCACGTCCCGAGGCGCCAGTTGCAACGCCTTCTTCAGGAGTTCCTGCCCCTGCCGGAAACCATCCGAGGCGGGCGCCCTCTTGTGAACCTGGACGAGGCACTCGCCCGCGTCCCGCAGCGCGGGCGGGTACTCGTACAGCCGCAGCTTGGGGTCGCCCAGCAGCCGCTCGATGTCCCCGCTACGGTCGAGCGCGAAGTAGGTCCGCAGCAGCCGGTGCCCAGTCCGGGTGTTCTTCGGATCCAGTTTCAGCAGGATCTTTAACCGGGTTGCCAGGAGCGCCAGCTCGTCCTGGTCCATGTAGGCGCTGTAAGTGGATTCGTAGGCCGCCAGCGATTCGCGGATCTCCATGAATTCCCGGTCGCAGACTTCGAGCATGGCCGCGATCTTGGCGAATTCCCGCCGCCACAGCTCCGGCAATTGAAACTCGTTCTTGTAGCCGAGCTCGTGGAAGACATCCGCCCAGACGTGCTGGCAGAGCGTGCGCACCTGCAGCTCGCATTTCAGCCCGCGCAGGCGCTTCAGTTGGCGTACGTTGATCTTGGACCTCATCTCCGGGGCGAACTCTTTACGGCTCGGCGCCTCCGGCAGCGATATGATCAGGTGGTTGGACAGGTACCCGAATTCGGCGACCTTCAGCGCCCGGCTCTTATCTTCCGAATTCTCTTCGTCAATGGAGAACTCGCTCCGCACTTCACGGGCGAAGGCGCGGGAATCCGAAAGCAGGTGCGTGATCACTCTCACTCCGGCCAGGTCGGTAGCCTCGATCAGCGGGTCCTTTTTGTAGTCCTTGCTTGGGCGCTGGATCTTCTCGGCGAAGCTCTCCAGCGACTTGGCCCGGCCCATGATGATGGGGTAAATCCCCAGCCGCGCCGCGATTTTCGGAAGACGCACAGTACACAGGTAGCTGGCCAGCAGTTCGTAGTCCGAACGTTTCTCTCTGAATCGCCGGATCACGTCGCGCAGGCAATCGGGGTCGCGCGGGTCGAAATAGTCGGTTGGCATCGGAATCCTCGCATTGTCGCCGAGGCGGCAGAATCGATATTATCAGATCCGCCAATAGGGATTAAGCTCGCGGTGGGCGCGATTTGGGACCAATCTAGCAGCCCCGGGTTGACCTTCGCGGGTCGCCGAGTGGAGTTTGGGGTCGTCCTCCCCGTCCTGAGAGTTGACTTTGCAGCCGCGGGCCCCACGGCTAGGGGGGATTTACGCCAGCTCGCCGAGTTGCTCGAACAACCGGTTCAGGATCTCCTCGAGAACCGGTTTCAGACGCTCGCGGAAGCAGGTTCGGGCGAGCTGGCCCGGGTCTTCCCCGACGCCGGTCAGGGCTTCCTCCAGGCCGGCCAAGCCAGTGTCCAGAGCCAGAACCGCATACAGGAGGCGCGGATCGCGAAACGGCAGCCGCTCCTCGAGCAGCCCCGAAAGCCCCAGACGCCAAGACGGAATCCCGGCGTGCAGCATTTTCATCTCGGCGGGCTTCCGAGCCGGCTCTTCGAAACATCGCCGCAGCCGGTACTCGATGGCGCCGGTCGTCTGGTCCAGCCGCCGCAGCAGGCGCAGGGAATCCATGCGCAGGATCTCAGCCTGGTCCGGCTCCTCGCTCGCGGGCTCCTGGTCGTGAATGGCGGGGGCGAACAGGCGCAGGACATAGCGCAGATGATCGACTTGCGGCTCACCCGCGGGGATCAGGTCGTGCAGAACCTCCAACATGCGCTTGAGCATGCGCACGTTGCCGGGGAAGCGGATGTTGCCCAGGTACTCGAGCACCTCCGGAGACAGCTCCGCCAGCGGTCCGCTCAACTTGTGCCAGAAGCTGGCGGCCAGCGCCCGCACATCCTCCGGCCGTCCGGTCAGCGAGGGCAACGGAATCTGGAACCCGCAGAGCCTGAAGTAGAGGTCCTTGCGGAAGGCGCCCGCGCGCAGCATACTGGCCAGGTTGCGGTTGGTGGCGGCGATGACGCGGACATCCACCAGGCGGTCCCGGGTGTCGCCGACACGGCGGAGCTTTCCGGTCTGGATAGTGCGCAGCACCTTGACCTGCTGCTCGAGCGGCATGTCTCCGATCTCGTCCAGGAACAGCACGCCCTTGTGGGCAGTCTCCCAGAGGCCGGGCTTGTCGCGATCGCCACCCGTGAATGCGCCCTTGACGTAGCCAAACAGCTCGGTCTCGAAGAGCGTGGGGGTGATGGAGCCACAGTCCACTTCGACCAGGCAGCCCTGCCGGCGGCGGCTGCACTCGTAGATCAGGCGGGCTGCGCGGCTCTTGCCTGTTCCGGTCTCGCCGGTAATCAGGACGGGCGCATCGCTGGCCGCCGCCCGCAGGATCATCTGACGCACCAGTACGTGCTCGGGAGAGGTTCCGCAGAACTGGGCGCGGAGTTCTTCAGGCTCCGCCACCGCACCGAAGAGGCGGAGAAATCCCGGCTCTGCGGTCAGCTCCGGGCGCTCGGGGGCCGGCTCGGCAGCCAATTGCGCCAGGGCTTCCCAATGCGCCGGGTCCAGCACCAGCACGTAGACGCCGGGGCGCCCGAGCCGGGTAGCCCGCCCGAGAAAATCGTGGACGCTGCGCAGGATCTGCCGCGGGCTGCTAAAGGAGCCGTCCAAGGCCGGCACGCGCCCCCGCGAGTCGCGCAGGAAATAGCGCGCCAATTGCATCTTGGGGTTCTTCGCGCCCAGCCATAGAAAATGATCGGGGAGGCATCGCAGCGTCTCGCCGGATCCGCTAAGCGCGTACAGCAGCGGCCGCGGGGAGGGGAAGGAGAGCGATTCCAAGTTGATTCGCAAGGACACCGGAGGATCGGAGGGAGAATACCGGATCGCGGCGACGTTGCGCGACTCCTCGCGATCCAGGGTTGGTTGCATGGCCGCCCGTTTGACCGGATCCGAATCGGTCCTCGACTTCGGGATATTGGGGTATTATAACCATTACCGGTTGCCTACGGTCGGTGGCAGCCAAATTGCACATTGCTCGTCGGGAGGTGCCAATTGGCGGGATCGGACGCAGACCAGGGCGCAAGAACCTACGAATTCGACCTGTTTGTCAGCTACGCCAGCGAAGACCACCAGCCGGTTGAACGGCTGGTCAATCTCCTGCGCCGCGACGGCTACCTAGTCTGGTTCGACCGCCGTGACATGCCGGCCACGGGCTCCGTTTCCACGAATCTCGGAGAGGCCCTCGGAAAGTGCCGCCAGACCCTGATCTGCCTCAGCGATACATACTGCCAGAAGGACTTCACGCACTACGAACTCCAGCTCAATTTCGAGCTCTCTCCAGCGAACCGCGACAAACGGACGATTCCGGTGATCGTGAACGGGCCGCTGAACAACGAGGCCGTTCCGGAAGCCGTGCGTTGGATCCCGCGGATCGATTTGACGGACAACAAGACCTACGAGGAAGAATACCGGCGATTGAAGCGCAGCATTGTTCCGATCTCCCGTCCGCTGCCCAGCTTCCCTTCGCCCGCCGAGGTGCAGGCCTATCGCAAGCTCTCCGACCCGGTCCAGGCCCTGGTCGCCCTTCGCCAGTGCGCCGTCAAAACCTTCGCCTTCATTCACCGCCACGAGCTGGGACAACCTGCGCCGGCAGACTGGATGCACGCCGCCGACGCTCTGGTGACCTGCCCGACGCTGGCAGCCGCGGTGCGCATGCACATTGGCACCGTCCAGATGTACGCGAGGCTCATCGACGACATCGGCCTGGGGCGGGAGTCGATCGAGCCTGCGTTCCAGGCGCTGCTGGGGCTTTCCACCTGGGCCTTCGAGCGCTATGGCCTGAGGCCCCCCGCATCCGATCCGCTGGCCGCTTTCTGGTCGGTGCTCACACTCGATCTGCCTTCGGCCGAGCTGCCCTTTCAATTGGCCGGCGGGCGGCGGGGCCTCACCGCGGCCGGCGCGGTTTATCTGGGGCAGGGCGTGGATGGCCGCAGCAAGTACGACTTGGTGCTGGTCCCGGTGGAGGCGTCCCGCGCCCAGGAATTGAATTCCGAGGTGGAGCGATTGAGGCATCTCGGCGAGCTTGCTCCACTGGCCGTATGGTTCAGCAAGGTCTATGATTTCCCCGGCCTCGGCGTCTGGAGCCTGGTGGGGGCGAACCGTCCCGAAGGAGTCTCTCCGGAGGCGCTCGCCGGGCGGAGCCGGCCGGTGCCGCGGCGTCTGGGTGTGGCCCTTGCCCGGCAGGTGCTGGGCTCCTTCGAAACCATGGCGGAGAAGGCGCCGATCCTCACCGCCAGCCTGTTTCTCCCCGACAACGTCCTGGTGGACCGTGCGGGCGTGGTACGGCTGGCCTGGAATTGGGATCGGCCCGGCGCCCAGACGGAGACGGAAGCGGAGGCCGCTCCAGCGCAGCGCTCCGGCTTCTGGTTCGGGCGTTTGGCGAGAAGCGGATCCGCCGCCAGCGAGGTTGGGCGCACCCGCGAGGAGTTGCGTAGGGCGCTAGGAGAAGCGCTCGGCGAAACCGCTCCAGACATCCTGTCCAAAGATCTGGCCACGAGCGCCTCAGCCTCCAGCGAAGACGGGCCAGTACTGAATGTGGCAGTGGAGAGCTTCCTGGGCGACAAGGAACTGCCAATCTGGGTCACGGCCGAGCCCGAGCCCCCGCCGGTGGAGCCCCCGCCGCCTCCGCCGCCCCCGCCGGTGGAGCCCCCCGTGCCACCTCCGGTTGCCAGGACGCGGCCGCGCATCTTGATCGATTGCCACTGTGCTTGGCCGTTGGGGACGGAACACCTGCTGGTGTGGGACGCCGAGGATGTGCTGGGCATCTGGGCCATCGAGAGCGGCGCCTGGACCTGGCGCGACGCAGCGCCCTTCCATTTGCGGGTGTCTTCGCAGGGGCCGGGCGACGGTGTGGCGGTTGGCAGTTGGGAGGGCGAGATCAGGTGGTTTGCCGGCGGATTTCCGGACGGGGCGACCCGCCTGGGAGGGACCATCGGCGATATTCGCGCGCTGGGCTGCCGCTGGATCGCCGGATCGTGGAATGAGAAGCTGCAGCTGCTGGGCGGAGGGGCGCCCGCCACCAGTCTGCCGGATGTGGCCGGGGGAGTGCGGCGGATCGCCACCAGCGACAGCGACTGTTTCGCCGTCCTCAGCTTGCAAGGAGCGGTGTCCCTGTACCGCGGGTCTCATCGTGTCACGCAGACGGGGTCGATCCCGGATGCCATCGATCTGGCCTTCGCAAGCGGTGCCCTGGTGGTCCTCACCGGCGCGGGACTGGTCACCATCTCGGCCGCCGGCCAGCCGGTGGGGCCGGATCGCCTGCCTTCGGGCGCCGGCGCGCGGCTGCTCTATAGTCCTTTGGATCGGATGTGCCTACTGGTGAACGAGCAGGGCCAGTCGTGGTACATCGACCCGGCCGGCACATACCCGCGCGGGCCGGTGCTGGCCCCAGGCGACCGCACCGTGACGACCGCCCGCTCCTTCACCCACTGTATCGGGATCACGCAACTGGGAGGATACGCCTATTGGCGCGACGGGGTCCGGATCCATTCGTGGCGCGAGGCCGTCTCCGCGGTTCTCTCCCAGGATGGCCGGCGGGTGGTGGCGACGCTGCCGGGAGAGATTGAGGTCCGCGAGGATTCCGAATGAGCAGCGGGCCGGTGGGCCAATTGTGCGACGACCGCGCGGCCCTGGGAGCGGCAAAGGGCAAGCTGGAGTCGATGGAATCCAGCGTGCCCCAGCGGATGGCGTTATCCGAAGCCTGCTTCCGGCTGGCCGTTCTGCCCGAGACTGAAATCGAGTCCGCCATTTCGTTGCTGAGGGAAGCCGCGGCCAGCGATCCTTACCACCCCAAGTTCTTTTTTCATCTGGGCCGCCTGCTGCACCAGAACGGCGAGCCGCAGGGCGCCGTGTTCGAATACCGGCGGGCGTTACGGCTGGCCCCGAAGAGCCACCGGACGTGCGTGCACCTGGCGCTGGCGCTACAAGACGCGGGCGACGATCAGCGCGAGCTGGGCTTGCGGTTTCTCATCGCACTCTCGGAAGGGAACGACGGGGCCCTGCCCGGCCTGGTGGCCGAGCTGGACCAGTGTATGGAGGCCCGGCTCAGCGGCCAGGCCGAGTCCAACCGCCAGACTGCCAAGCGGGCGGAGGGAAAGCCCAAGCCGACTGGCGGCGGGAAATGCCGCTGGCGCGGACTCTGGAAGCAGCAGTTGCTGCTGGAGATGGGTCGCGGCAATGTTCCGGCCAAGGCCTCGCGGCTGCTGGACGCTGGCCGGGACTTGGTGGAAGGCGCGACCGGTGCGGCCGAGTACGCGCTGGCCTGCCTGTTGCTTATCCTGGACGGCCCGGCCAAGTGCCGTCAGGTGGAGGAGCGGCTGCGCGATCCCAGGCTGGCCTCGCAGCAAGACCGGCCCGCGCTACGACTGGTGCGGTCGGCTTGTGAACTGGGCGCGGCCGAGAACGCCGAAGAGTTTGTCCAGCGCGCGACGGAGAAGCTGCTGGCCGGGGAACTGCCCGCGGAGCTGGTCTGCTCGCTGCACTACGTGTGGTACGGGCAGCCGGCCGGTGTGGACGCGGTGGAGGCGGCGCGGTTGCTGGAGCGGTACCCCGAGGAAATCCGGACGCTGCCGTGCTTCCAGGAGCTGCGAGTGGCTCTGCTGGATCATCATGCGCGCCTGGCCTGGAGCAGCGAACGACTGGACCGCGCCGAGATCCTTTGGCAGCACGCCGTTGCCGCCGACCCGTTCCGCGTCCCGCTGGCCCACAATCTGGCCCTGGTGGCCACGCGCCTGAAAGCGGGCGACAGGTATGAGCGCGCCTGGGAGCGGGCCAGCGAGCTGCGTTACCTGGTAGCCGCCGCGGCGGGCGACCCGCGGGTCGAGCTGGAGGACCGCATCCGGCTGCACCGCTCCTTCGCCCAGCAGAGCCGGCTGCGCTACCTGGATCCCAGCCGCCCGCGCGCCCGCGGCGAGGAGGCGACCGACCAGGAGCTGCTGGCCTGGCTGGAGGACCGGGACGCCATCGGCGTGTGGCTGCGCGAGTGGGAGTTGTTCTACCTGAATTCCAGGCTCCGGTTTCAATCGCCGCTGCACTTGCTGGGGCTGCTCCGGGACTGCTCGGACGAGAGCGCCGAGGCTGCCGCGGAAACCCTGCTCCGCCAGTTCCAGCTTTGCTTCCGGGACCGGCGCTGGGCCGGGCTCCAGACTTTTCAATTCCTGCTGGAGGAACTCGCCAAGGGAGCGGTGGCCCGCGCGAAGGACCCGATCCAGCGCAAGCGCGACCCGTTCTTCGAGGCCGAGCAAGCCGAGGCCGCCAAGCTCGACACGGAAGCCATCGAGCGGGGCTTTCTGGTGTTCCGCTTGGTGCAGATCGCCGCGGCTTCGTCGTCGTCCAAGGCGAAGCTCTCGGGCCTGCGCGCGGGGGCCTTCCTGCTCACCATGCCCTGGCGGGTGCTGGAGCCTCTCTGCAAGAAGCGCGGCATGTTGCCACAGGATTTCGATCTGGTGCGGCGCTTCGTCGGCCAAGTGGTGGCGCTAGCGCTGGAAGAGGACCTGCCGGCGCAGGGCGCTCAGGGGGCCATGCGGCGGGAAGCCATTGAGGACTGCATCCGGGGCGCGCCCGAGGCGATGGAATTGCGGCTGTTGCTGTGCCGGTTGCTGCTGGACGCCCAATTGCACCGGCAGACTTACGAGGCGGCGCTGGCGGCGCTCCCGCTCATCGCCAAGCTGGCCGACCGCCAGGAGGCGGCCCGGCTGCAGGGCCAGTTCATCGCCGCCGTCGACAACGCCGCAATCGCGCAGATCCCCAAGCGGCTGCTGCCTCCCTCGCGCGCGGATGTGGGAGCTTTCGTGGCCGCGGCGCGCAAGGTGCTCGAGGAGTACCCGAAGGCGGGTGGACTGCGGTTGACGGCAGCCGACGTTTTGATCCGGACGGCCGAGGACGACCCCAAGCGGCTGGCCGAGGCGACCCAGTTGCTGGAGAGCGGACTGGAGTTGCTGCTTTCGGACGAGCAGGTGCGCGAGGCCCGGCAACTGCTCGAGAAAGCCGGCTCCCGCTCGGACACCATTGAAGCGGTGGCCCGAATCCGGGCGCTGCTGGAATCGGCCGCCGCCAAGGCGCAGGCCGCCGTCGCGCTGACCGGCGAAGAGCGCACGCCGGCGCGCCTCCGCGAGGCCCGGGAGAAGCTCGAGTCGGCGCTGGCCGAGGCCGCTCAGGCAGAGGAGATCGCCCAGGGCGCCAAGCTGAAGGCCGCCAGCGCGCAGGCGCGCGATTTGGCCGCTGGCTTGCATAAGATCCTGGAGGGAATCGAGAACGCATGAGGAGGGATCGCAGCGGCCGATGTTCATGATCGATTTGGGCGCCCCGTCCCACTACTCGGTGCTGGGTCTGGCTCCCGACGCCGGGAACAAGGAGATCCGCATCGCGCAGGCGAAGATCTGCGGCGAAGTGGAGCGCCAGCGCCAGCGGGCGAGGGAAGACGAGAAGCGCCGCCTCTTCGACCGGTTGAAGAATATCAACCGCATCGGCGACGAGCTGTCCAACCCGGCGCGCCGAAAGGAATATGACGCGCTGAACGCCCATCTGACGTTCTTCCTGATCCGCAAGGCGGCCGCTCCCATGCTGGAGGACCGAGAGCGGCGGCTTCGCTGGGTACACCAGGCCGTGCGCGAGTTCCTGCTGCGCAAAGGCGAGGAAGTCGCTCCCGCCGGCGATCTGGAGCGAACGGACTTTGCCGAGGATTACAGCCCCAATCGGATGCTCGATGATATGCTCTTAACCCGGAGGTGTAAGTGAGTGCCAGAACCAAGGCGCGCCTGGCGCGTCATACGAAGGACACGGAAGCGCTAGCCGCGTGGAATGAGGCGGCCAAGCGCCTCGGGGAAATCAAGCGCACGGTGGATGAAGTGGCCGACGACAACATGGCTGTGCTGGAGGCCGTGCGGCGCTCGGGCGAGGGACAGGAAGGCTTCCGCGCCTCCGTCTTGCAGGAATTCGAGAAGCTGCGAGCGGGTCTGGCCGGCGAACTGCTCTTTCACTCGTTGCGCAACTGCTGCCGCGAGTTGGGACCGGTGTTGAGCGGGCTGGAACGGATGGCCCAGGGGGCCGATTTCAACGACCCGGAGACCACGCGCGCGCACGTGGCCAGCTTCGCGGCGACGCTGGAAGGGGTCCTCCGCCGGCTCGGAATCGAGCGCCTGCCGATATGCGAAGGCAGCGACCCGTTCAACGCCAACCTGCACGAATGCGTCAAGGCCTGCGCCCCGGCCGAGTCGCCGTATCCTCAGGCGCCCCCGCGAACGGTGGTGCGGGTGGAAGAGCACGGTTACCTGGTGCAAGGCCGGCTGGCGGTGCCGGCGCGAGTCTGGGTGCAGGAGTTGGAGGCGCGCGACAGCCAGCCAGAAACCGGAGCGGAATCTTGAAATATCACGCGGTGCTAGGTATCGACTGCGGCGTGGACCGTTCGGCGGTCGCGTTCTGGGACCAGGACCGCAGCGAGACAGCCGTCATCCCGTCGGCTGCCGGCGAGTCCACTTGGCCCTCCGTAGTGGCGCTGGACGAGGAGGGGAATATCGTTGTCGGCCTCCCCGCGCTGCAGCAGAACGGACCCGCTGTCGCTGGGATCGCGCGGCCTATGGGGAGGGATGCCCAGCGGGTCAGTCTGGGCGGCCGCGACTACCAGCCGCTGGAGATTACCGCCATCATTCTGAAGGAGCTGCAACGGCAGGCCGGCGATTTTCTGGGCGAACCGCTGCGCGACGCCGTCATCGCCGTGCCGTGGTGGTTCGGAGCCGCGCAGTACGCCGCGATGGAGGACGCCGCCGGCATCGCCCAGCTCAAGGCACGGGAGTTGATGACGGAGCTAGGCGCCGCGTCGGTCTTCTTCGGCGCCGGGCAGGTCGAGGACGAGCAGAGGCATCGGTATCTGGTCTTCGACCTGGGCCGGAGCGAGCTCGTTGTGTGGATCTTCGATACCTGCCGCAGCCAGGTTTGCGTCCTCGCCGCGGGCGGTGGCCGCGGGCTTGGCGGCGACGATTTCAACGACCGGATTGCCGAGTGGGCGCTGGAGCAAATCCACGAGCGGACCTTCTACCAGTACGGCGTCGATCTGCGCGACGACCAGGGGGTCCGGGCGCGCCTCAAGGAGCGGGCGGAGAAGTGCAAGTGCGAGCTTTCCGAAGCCAATAGCGCCGTGCTCCGCCTGCCCTGTTCGCCGCTGGCGCCGGACATCAGCCTGATCATCAGGCGCAGCTTCTTCAATTCGCTGATCGAAGACCTGCTCCGGAAGTCCTTGGACATAGTCGCCGAGGTGATCGATCGGGTCGACGGGTGGCAGCGCATGTCCAAGCAAAGCGTCGAGCAGGTGCTGTTGCTGGGTGGTTCGAGCCGCATCCCTCGCCTGCGCGAGTTGTTAGCCGGCTACTTCGACCACCTTCAGGAAGGCGACATCCGGTGGTCCGGCGTCAGACTCGAAGAGGCGGCGGCGCGCGGCGCGGCACTGGTGGCGCGCAAGCACACACCACCGGCGGACCTCTCCGGCGACGGCTCCAGCGGACCGGTGTTATGAGAGAACATGGCCGGCCAGACCTCTGCCGTCCCGGGTTCGGCGCGCTTCGGAAAGATCGGTGGCAGCCGGGGCTTTCTGGTATACTGGCAAGCTTCGCACGTACCGGCACGGGCCCGGTTCCCTGTGTCCGCGCAAGTTTCGACTTAGGAGCCGGATGGCCGCGATAGTCAACGGGAAAATGGAGCGGAATTATGAGATACCACAAAGTAATCGGAATTGATCTTGGAACGACTTACTCGGCGGTCTCGGTCTGGGACTACGACGCGAAACAGGTGGTCGTGATTCCGTCGGCCGTCGGCGAGCCCACCTTGCCCTCGGTGGTTGGACTGGACGACGAACAGAAGGTCGTTGTGGGCGCTCCCGCGGCGCGGCGGCGCGTGCTGGATCCGCGCAACACCATCATCGAGATCAAGCGCGACATGGGCGAGTACTCCTCCGTGCCCAACCCGGCGACCAACGATCCCGGCGTGCCCAAGCGCGTCTCATTCCGCGGGAGGGACTACCTGCCGCAGGAGATCTCGGCGTTCATCCTGGCGGAGTTGAAGCGCCAGGCGGAGACCTTTCTGGGCGAGCCGGTTTACGACGCCGTGATCACGGTGCCGGCGTATTTCAAAGAGCCACAACGCGGCGCAACCCAGGACGCCGGGGCCATCGCCCGGCTCAATGTCCGCCAGTTGCTGAACGAGCCTACGGCCGCAGCGGTTTCTTTCGGCGCCGACCAGGTCGATGACGGGCAAAGCCATATGTATCTGGTCTACGACCTGGGCGGGGGCACCTTCGACGTGTCGATCATCGAAGTCGGCGGCGGCAACGTGAGCATCGTGGGCACGGGCGGCAACTCCCGACTGGGTGGCGGCGATTTCGACAACCGGATCACGGAATGGGCGCTGGAGGAGATCCGCAAGCGGCACAACGTGGATCTGCGCAACGACGAGGTGGTCCGGGCGCGGGTTAAGGAACTGGCAGAGAAGCGCAAGCGCGAGCTGGCGGCCGCCACGAGCGCCGTGCTCGACCTGCCCTATCTGACGCCCACGCTGAGCGTCAACCTGACCATCACGCGAGCCATCTTCAATTCCCTGATCGAAGACCTCCTCCAGCAGTCGCTGGGCTGCGTCACCGAAGCCATCGAATCGGCCACTAAGACGCGGGGCATCCGCAAGGAGGACATCGAGCAGGTGCTGCTGGTGGGGGGCTCGACCCGCATCGTGCGGGTGCGCGCGCTGCTGGCCGATTACATGGACCACTTGAAGGAGAAGGACATCCGCTCCGATATCAACCCGGACGAGGCGGTTTCCCGGGGCGCCGCGCTGGTGGCGCGGAAGCACAACCCTTCGTCGGCCTTCGAGGGCCAGGAAATCGATTTGGTGGCCAGCGGGGCCATTACCCAGGCCGACAAGGAAGAGGCCTCTAGCCTGGTGCTGCAGGACGTTACCAGCCACACCCTGGGCATTCTGGTCAACGACCAGGATTTCCACCCCATTATCGCCAAGGAGACCCGCATCCCGGCGGAGAATACCGAGGGTGGCTTCACGAACCGCGGTCCTTCCAGCTCGGTGGACGTGCTGATCTACCAGGGAGAGGATGCCGTAGCCTTCAATAATGCCCTGATCGGCAAGCTGCCCATCCCTCTTCCGGAACCCAAGCCGCGCGGCCACTGGAAGTTTGAGGTCACATTCGGGCTGGACAGCGACGGGTTGCTGCACGTGCAGGTGAAGCGACTCAACGACGGCCAGAGTTTCCGGATCGACGTGGTGTGCAACGTGCGGTCTTCGCGTAAGAAGATCGAGGAGGGCGCTACCCACCTGGCACAGGTGATGGCCGGCGGGGAGGCAACCGAAGCCGCCGTGGTGCCTCCGCCTCCCCCTCCTCCCGATTCCGGCGCCCGCGCGGCTACCGCGGCCCAGGCCGGGCCAGGCGCAGCCGGCAGCGCTACGCCCCCACCCGTAAACGTGATGATCGCGCCGCCGCCCGAGGGGACGCCCGATGAGTTCCGGTCCATCGCCCGACGGACGTTCAAGCTTCTCCAGCAACCCATGGAGACGGCCAAGCGAGAGCGACTGCAGAAGGCCTACACCGACTTTGTCGCCAGCGTCGCCAAGGGCGGGAGCGATGTCGAGGAGCTGGGCGACGAGCTGGGCGACGCCTATCTGGCATGTAAGTCCGCCTGAGTGGCGGCGGGAGGCGTTATGCATTTCCAGCGGCTGATTGGCACAGATCGCGGCGACCTGTCTCTGGTCGTCGGCGAGGGGTCCGAGCGCCGCCTCCGCCGCTGCCTCAGATCGAGTGTGGCCAGCCGGGAATTCCGCCATTCTGTCGACGACCTGGCAGCGCATATACGCGCCCACCTTCCGGCTCGCCTGCTGCCGGTGCTGCATCACGAGCAGATCGGGGACCACTACTTCATCGACTACGGGTTGGACGGCGAGGTTCAGACCGTGCCCGAGTACTTTGCCCAGGCCCCCTGGCTGAAGCGCCTGCGTTTCGCCGCGGATGCCCTGGCGCGCTACGACGAATGGCGGAAGCACGTGCCCGCACCGGTGGGCTTGCATGCCGGGCGGCTGGTGGCCTGCCGGATTTCCGGCGGTCCGTGGCTGGCCTACCTGGCACCCTGCCCGTTGCCCCTGGCCCCCACTTACAACCTTTTGGAGGCTGATCCGGCGGTCCTGGCCTCGATCGCCCCGGAACGGGTGCGCGGGGTCTCCGACGCCGGCTTTCCCGAGGACGTGTACGCCGCGGGCACGCTGGTGCTCGAAGCTCTGGGCTCTCGCCCGCGCGCCACGGGCTCGGCGGCCGGCAACGTGGAGCTGCAGGCCCGATCGGCGCTACTGCCCGCCGAGCTGGGGGAAGGCGCGGCCGAGCCGGCGCTCCGGCAGATCCCCTTTGCGGCCGAGCGGCTGGCGCAACTCGAGAACGTCGCACGGCGCTCGGTTCATTTCGACTCGCGCGCCCGACCCGCGAACCTGCAGGACCTGCGCCAAGCCTGTGAGCTGGTACTCGCATTGGAGGCTCCGGCGGCCGTCGCCCGCCAACTGGAGGCGGAGAACCGCCTCTCCGAGGCCCTGCGGTTGTTGGAATGGTCGCTGGCCGCGGGCCGCGAGAACGAGGAGTCGCTCCGCCTGGCGGTCTCCCTCACCGCGAACCTGGGGCTGATGGCCAAGGAACTGCTCTACCTGGAGCGTGTGCTACGCCTGGCGCCCTGCGACTACGAGGCTGCCCGCCGTCGCTGGAAGCTTCGCTACGAAGCCTACCTGCGCGGCGATCCGCCCGCGGCGGGCGACCCGGAAGGCGACTGGCTGCTATCCGAACTGCGCCGTCTCCGCCTGCCTACCGACGTGCATCTGAGTCACGAAGGCGTGGAGCAGGCCAAGGGGGAAGGGCTCTGCGCGGCGATGATTCACGGCCGGCGCGGGGATCTCCACTCGCGCGCCCGGGAACTATACCAGATGACCAAGCTCGACTTTCAGGACATCGAGGCTCTGCTGCTCTATGGCCTGAGCCTGCGCGAGATGGCGGACCGCAAAGACGCCGGCGAGGAATACCGGGGGCAGGTGTTCGCATCGCTGCGGAAGCTCTTCGGAACCGTTTCCGAACGCTTGCGGAAGCTCAAAGAGGCCGAAAGGCTTGACGAAGAAGACGTGAGAGAATGGACCGAGCGATTCCAGTTTCTGCTGCTCTCCTGACGCTGTGTCTGGCCGGCGGGCCTACGCTGGCGGCGCAGACTGGCGCGGAGCAGACTGAAGTCAAGGGAACCATCCTGGTGCCCGCCGGTACGCGGCTCAGACCGTCGGCCCTGTACGAGCTTGAGCTGCGCGTGAACGGAGAGCGGCTCCCGGCCAAGTTTCGCGCGGAACCGCCGGCGCCGGGCAATGCGAAGGGCGGGGGGCGAGAGGCCGGTGGCGAACCGTCTGGCAAGCCCGGAGAAACACAACCTGCGCAGCCGAGCGTCGTGGTGCCGCAGACCCCGCAGCCGGCTCCTCCTCTTCCTGCTCCCAGCACGCCGGTCTGGATGTGGGTGGTGCTGGGCGTGGTGCTGGCCGCCGCCGTGGCCGCCGGCGCCTTTCTGTACTACTACCGGCGAGTGGTGCCGCGCCGTGAGTTGGAACCTTACTGGCGCGCGTTGGGGGCCATTCGCGAAGGCCGGTATCGCGACGCTCTACCGGACCTGACCAGCATCGAATCCAAACTGCCCGCCGACCTACGGTACGACGCCCGCTTCTTCATCGCGCTGTGCCAGTACCGTCTGGACGAGCCTGCCGAAGCCGAGCACCTGTGCGCCGCGCTGCATCGCGAGCGTCCGGGCGACGAGAACGCCGCCTACCTGCTGGCCCACATCCGGGTCGAGCGGGGATTGGACGCCGAGGCGGAGCCAATCCTGGCTGGGATGAAGGAGAACGGCCAGTTGGGCGTCCGGGACGCCAAGCGGCTTCTGGGGATCGTCAAATTCCGCCGCGGCATGCAGACCATGCGGGCTGGCGACATCGACGCGGCAGCCGCCCTGTTCGCGGAGGTGGAGGCGCTGGGAGACTTTGCCCAGTTCATTCCCGCCGATCTGCGCAACCGGCATGTCAGCCTGGGCACCCGCGCTTTGTTCGACCGCGACTTGCCCACCGCTAGGCAGCACTTCGAGACTTTGCGGAGCGCGGCCGCCAGCATGGAGGAGGACAAGGGCAGGCCACTGCTGGCTAAAGCCGCGGTCGGGCTGACGCTGGCCGATTGGCTCGAGGAGGATGCCGGGCGGGGAGACCGCCTGGAGAAGGCGCTCGCGGAAACCTGCCACCTGCTTCACCCGGAAGGCCCCGACGAGTTGCCCTGGCCGGAACCAGTCCCGGGCAGCGCCAAGGGCGACGCCGAATCGCTGCGGCGGGCACTGGAAGAGGCCGACAAGGATTTCAATCTTCCGCCGGAGGAAAAGGGGATCCGCCGCTGCCTGCGCGACCTGCACTTGCTGCGCGCCCTGGAAGTGCTGCGGCTGTGGGCGCGGATGGAGGGCAAGCAGGCCGCCGCGGCTATCGGCGACCGGCTTAAGGCGACCTTGTCGAAGCTGGCCTGCGCGCGTGCGCTGGACGAGCGGTTCGCCGACTGCTACCTGGTGGCCGGCCTGCTGCTGTTCTATCTGCATCAACCCGGCCCGGAACGAACCACCGGCGTGGATCTGTTGGAGGAGGCACGCAAACTGGGCGTGCGGGATCCCGACGCCCTGGAGATCCTCAATAACCGGGAGCGCATTGAGCGGGAGAACGCCGACGCGGTAGACCGCTACCAGCAGGTGCTGGACCGCTACCTGCGCGATGAGACCGTGCGTGGCGAGGTTCGCCGCGACCTGCTGAAACGCCTCTCGACGCACCGCAGCCTGATGAATCGATACAGGCCACCCGACCTGAGCCGGGCCCGCACCGTGCCGCCGACGGTGGAGGAGATTACGAGCCGTTCCGAGACGCTCCGCACGCGTATCCAGGAGATTCACAGCGCTTCCAGCCCCGAATTGAAGCGGCGGAGCGAGGACCTCAAGCGGCAGGGCGAAATGTTGGCCCAGCAGGCTCAGACCGTGCAGGCAACGGAATCTGAATTGCTTGCCTTGACTGGCGAAGAGCTCTTTAAGGATGTCTGAGGCGGCTTATGAGCGATGAAACACGGCAGAAAGCGGCCATCACTCCGTCGGTGGCGCTGGAATCCCTGCCCAAGATCGAGTTCGACCCCGGCCAGTCGGCAGAGGACCGCGAATTGGGCCGGGCCGAGCTGCTCCAATCGGTGCTGGCCATCGCGGCGATGGACCACGTGGCCGAATCGAAGCTGGTGCGCGAGGTGGTGCGCAACACACTGGGGAAAGTTCCAGAGATCGGGGAGTAGCGGAAGATGGCGGACGAGCAAACCGGAAAGTACCGGGAGCGCGTGGAGGATGCCGATACCGGCCTGACACGGGAGGCGGATCTTCAGCGCCGGCCATCGTTCCAGGGCCTTACGCTGGAAGGGCTGGAGGAACTGCCCGAGGCCAGCACCGCCGAACTGGTGCCGCTGGCCGACCGCCTCATCCCGCAGGCCGACACCGAGGATGCGTTGCCCGACTTCGGCGTGGGGCTGCTGCTGGAGCGCCAGAAGAGCGACAAGTGCCGCGCGTTGCTGGAGCGCGCCCAGGCCTTGAGCGCCCGCGGCGAGTGGCGGCCGGCGCTGGTCACCGTCGATCAGGCGGTGGCGGCCGACCCCGCCTCGGCGGAAGCCTGGGCGCTCAAGGGGCGCTGTCTGGCCGAACTGGGCCACAACGAAGCAGGCCTCCGCGTGCTCCGGTACGCGCGCGACCGGGTTTCGGACCCCGACCTGCGCATCCTGGTTCTGCGGCTGGAAGCCATCTGCGTGCGGAACATCACCAGGAAGTTGGAGGAGCGGCTGGTCCGCCTGGTCGAAGAGCACAATCTGGACCAGGCCCTGGAGTTGGTGGGCGAGGGACTGCGGCAGCAGCCGTCCAATATCGTCCTGCTACACCATCTGGCCAATCTGCACTGGATGCGGGGAGAGCGCGAGAGCGCCCAGAAAGCGGTTGAAGAGGCTCGGCGGCACGTGGGCCGGGAGAACGTCGATCTGATCGCCGAGCTGGAGCGGCGCTTCGCCTTCGGCGCGCACAAAGCTAGTGTCGAGGCCGCTCGCCTGCTGCTGCGCCAGCAGGATGCCGCGGGAGCGCTGGCCCAACTGGACACCTGCCGCGCTCAACTGGATGGCAACGAGCACTACGACGGCCTGCGCGAATACGCCGAACAGAAGCGCGGAGGCTTGAGCCGGTTGCTGGGCGGCGGCGGACACGTCGCTCCGCAAGGCGCCCTCCGCCAGCAGACGCTGCGCTGGTTGCTTAGCGAGGAATTGAAACAGGCTGAGGAAGCTTCCCGCCGCGGAGACTACCGCCGTGCTTGCGAAGCGCTGGAAGCCACCGCGAAGATCGATCCGGATTGTGGCGCGGTCCATTACCAGCAGGCGCGGGCCATAGTGTCCGAGTGCCGGAAAGAAGTGGAGCGGTCGCGCCGTGCGGGGGCCGCGGGAGCGCTCGCCGAACTCGGCCAGGCCGAAGAGCGGCTGCAGCGAGCCCTGATTGACCAGAGCCTCGATGAGCAGGTGAAAGCTCTGCGTCAGGCGATCGCGGCAGTTCGGCAACGCCTGGGATAACGCTTAGTGGCGCGGTGTTTGCCCCAGCGTGGACTCCAGGCGTTTCAGCGACTCCAGCATCTCGGCGCGCGTGGAGCGAAGCTGCTCTTCGGTCACCGTTCCGGCGAGTTGGGCCTGCATGTGGCGCAACTGCCCTCTGACCTGCTCGTTGGCCTTGTCCGAGGCTTGCCCCTGCGCCTGCAGGGCGCTTTCGAGCCGGCCGATCCGCTCCCGAACCGCATCGGCGCTCTCCCGGAGGCCGGTGCCCGATTCCTGCATACCGCGGTCGAGAGCGGCGACGGCGGCGGCCAGTTCGCGATTAGACTGGCCCCAGGCTTGCGTGGCGCGCCAGCCCAACGCCCCTAACGCGGCCAGCGCCAGCAGAGCCGCCAACAGGGGTCGGGAACGCAGCCGCAGGCGGGCCAAAGGACTGCGGGCCAACTTCTCGGCGAGAGCCAGCCCCTGTTTCGCTACCTCGTTTCCCGGCGCGGCTTCCAGCGCCTCGCGGAAGCTCGAGGCGGCCCGCGCGAAGCGCCCCTGCTGGCCCAGAATCTTGCCGCGCAGAATGGCCCCCTCCGCGCCGGCTTCGCCGCCGAGATGGTCCAGGAGGTCCAGTGCCGACTCGCGCTCTCCCGCCGCGGCCAGCCGCTGCGCTTCCCACCGGACGATCGCCGCTGTGTTGGATTGCATAGTCTACTCCGTGTTGGATTATTTCTTCATCGACTCCAGGTCGCTCAGATCGATGTCGCCGCCCTTGCCGTGCTCAGCTAGTTTCTTGTTGCGGTGGTCCCAAAGGTCGGGGTAGCCATCCGCCAACTCCCGGTGCATCTTCTGCATCTCGAGGATGTCGGCGTCGGTGGCCTTGTTGAGCCCGCCATTGGCCTCGATGCGGTCGCGCAGAGCCGTCGCCTTGTTGAACAGAGCGTGCTGGACGCTGGTCACGCGCAATCCGGCCAGCGCCCAGATGTCGATCTGGAGCTCGGTCCAGGGACGGCCCCGGACGGCGAACTCGAGGCGTCCGACGGACTCGAGGACGCGCGTCAGGTCTTCGTCGCTGGTGGCGCGGGCGCCTTCGCGCTCTATATCGCCCAGGGTCGCCTGCTCGGCGCCGCGCACCACGCCCCGTAGCGTCTGCACCGCAACCTCGAAGCGCGGCCGCCGCTGGGCCCGCTGCATCTCGGCAATGGTGCCCTCCAGCTCGAGCACCCGCTTATAGCCTCGCACCTCCGACTCCTTCTCGCCCGCCGCGGCCCGCTTGAGGTCGGCCTCCAGACCCTCAATCAGCTTGGTCTGGTGGATGATCCCCAGCGCCTCGGTCACTTCGGGAACGGGTCGCTCGCCGTGGAGCTTCTCGACTTCCGACAGCGCATACTGCGCCATACCGACCCGCTCCTCGAGATCCTTCAGCGTGTACTGGAAACTCTCGCCAACGAAGTTGGTTTGGAACTCCTGGTCCAACAGCGGAATGTAGGCCACAGCCCGGATGTTGCGCGACTCGTCCACGCTGAGCTTGACCTCGATCTCCGAACCGGCCGGCACGTCCATGGCCACTTCCTTACCCAAGATCCGCAGCGTCCCGACGTGGAGGCAGCCGTTGGCCAGCTCTCCTTCCTTGCCGAGCAGGTTGGTCACCGACTCGAGCACAGCCACGCGCAACACATCGTCCCGCGTCCCCTTGCGCAGCGCCTTGGTGGTCGCGAACGTCTCGGCGCCGCTGGCCGGCAACTCCGCACCGGGCTCGATCAGGGTCTTGGTGGCGTTGCCTTTCACCGCCACGCGCAGCGAGTTCGCCAAGCGGTTCTCGAGCCCCAGCGCAGGATACCAGATCTGCGGCTCCTGGGCGCTGACCAGGGTCTTGCCATGGCGATCCAGAAGGGTCGAGCGGAATTCGGACAGCGCCGGTTTGGCGCTCTCCTTCAGTTGCAGCTCGACCATGAAAACTCCAGCCAGATCCACCGGTACGCGGCGGCTCTTCCAGCGGCCGTCCAAGCGCTCCACTTCCACCTGTAATCCGTCCAAGGCGCCGCCCTCCACCAAGCCCACGGCCTGGTAGGTCGGCAGAGTGGATTGGCGCTCGCAGTCGATCTTCAGCCGGTACCCGGTGGCTGGTGGACTGCCCCCGTTGTTGGCCCAGGGGACCTCGACCGTGTCGGCCCAGATCGCCGCCCCCTCGGCCACCGCGGTCATCGGGTCGATCGAGTCCTCCAGTTTAATGCCCAGCCGTTCCCGCAGCAGGCTCAGGATGAGCGGCGTCTTCGACGGCCCCCCCACCAGGATCAGCCGCTCCACATCCTTGGCGGTGAGCCGGTTGCTCTTCAGCAGAGTCCGGCAGATCTGCACCGCGCGCTCCGCCGCCGGCCGGATCAGGTTCTCGTAGGCCTGCCGCGTGACTGAGACCTTCACCTCCACTTCCTTGCCCTGGTCGTCGAGGCACAACGGGGTGTCCAGAGTGATCAGGGTGTCGCTGCGTGTTGACAGCTCGATCTTGCCGGCCTCCACCGCCAGCAGGAAACGGCCCCACTCATTCGAATACTTCTGGCGCTCCGCGCGGAAGCTGTTCAGCTTGTAACGCTGCCCGAGCTGGTCCAGTACGTAGCCGGCCAACTCCTGGTCGAAATAGCGCCCGCCCAGGTTGTCGTCCCCGGCGTGGCCGCCGTCGGGCACCACCAGCTTGCCTTGCCGCGCGATGACCAGCGAGACGTCCAGAGTGCCTCCGCCCAGATCGAACACGATCCACTGCGCGCGCTGCTGTTTGGCCGTGAAGCCGTAGCACATGGCGGCCGCAACTGGCTCCATGATCAGCGGGGAGTAGCGCAGGCCGGCCAGTTCGGCCGCGGTCCGCGTGCCCTCGACGGCGTTCTGCTTGAACTTCGCCGGAATCGTGATCACGCAAGCGCGCGCGTCTTCTCCGGTGGCGCGCTGGTGCGCCTGCAGCAACGACTGGATGATGATCGAGCCCAGTTCCGGCGCGCTCAGCGTCTTGCCCGCCGCCGAGAAATCGTACTTCACATCGCTGCCGATCTGCAGCTTGTAGGCCGTGAACCCCTGCCCCCAGGCCGCCTTGGTGGTGAGCATCGCGTTGCGCGCCGCCGATCCCACCAGCAGGCCGCCCCGCCGGTCGTAGAAGACGGCGGACGGCAGGATCGGGCTGCTGCCCTCCGCCGGCAGCACCTCCGGCCCCTGCGACGTCATCCGCGCAATGCAGGAATTGGTGGTTCCGTGATCGATCGCCAGCGATACGTATTTCTTCGACATTTATCCGCGCTCTCCTCTCCACTCCGTCTCCATGGGAGGCTTCGGAATCCTCCGCTCGCTCTGTCGCGCTGCACGCCGACTTCCAGACTGGAATGCGGTCGCCTTCACTTCGATCTCCCCGCCGCCGGGGACATGCGCCGGCGGTTTTTGGTGTATCCCCGGCCTTCGCCCACCCGGTCAGTGAGCATCGCGTTGGGTGCTGCGGATCCCACCGGCAGCCGCTCAGCCCGCCGGCGTCCCTACGATACCCTTGGCCTTTTGGACCGGCTTCCCCTTGAGCAGCACCACCGGCCGTTCGCATTGAACGATGGTGTCCCGGCGCAACTCGGGCATGAGCTGTGGTTCGCCCAGCGGCTCGAAATCGCTGCGGCCGGGATCGTAGGTCTGCCCGGTGAGATCCTCGTACTCGACTCCCTGGTCCTCGAGCAGTTTCCTGAGCCGCTCCAGGTGGCCTTGGAGCCTCTCGGCCTCGCCGGCGCCCTGCTGGCGGGCCTTTTGGGCGGAACGCTGGAGGCGCAGCATCTGGTTGCAGATGGAGACCGCGAAGTCCTTGTCCAGCGTGCCGGATACGGGCTCGGGGATGGGTTCCGGCCGCTCCGATGGCGGCAACGCGCCGGCCATTTCCTTGATCGCCGCCAGCTCCAGGATCAGCAGCCCCGCCCGCGGGTCGCCGGCGCCGATCCGGAAGGGGGCCGGATACAGCATCTGTCTCAGCCGATTCCAAGCTCCGCTCATATTCACCGTCCCATGCCCCGCAACAGGAGCATCATCTGCGCCTGCGTCCGCTCCGCCTCGGTCATCTGCATCTCCCATTGCGAGGGTTCTTTTCCATCGCTGAATCCTTGACTGCGCGCCGCCTGGCAGGGTGGGAACTGCGCCTGGGACGACAGGTCCTTTACCACCACCAGCCGCACCAATTCGGATCTTAGCTTGCGAGCGCGCTCTTCGAAGTTCGCGCTGGCGTCCTTCTTCTTGCGGTCGCAGTCGCTGCGTAAAGAGTCGATGCGCTGCTGGAAGCGATCGCGGATGGCCTTTTCCTCCTGCGCAATTCCGGCCACCACATCTTCCCACGGCTTCCGCTGGCGTGCGTGGGCCTGCTGGATTTCCTTCTTCTTGGCCTGGCTCGCCTTCTCGGACTTTCCGCAGGCCTTATCCCCGGCCAACTCGGCGGCCAGCAGCTTCCTGGAACGTCGCCCCTCCAGAACGGCCCGCAGGATCTTGCCCAACACCAGCCCGGCCGCGCTGCCGAGGAAGGCGGCGAACCAGTCCAGATCGGGCGCCAGTTGCCAAAGCGCCAGCGAGCACAGGCCGCAGAGTGGCAGCGAGAGTCTCACAAAACCCTTGAAGCCTGTCAAGTTGCCGCGGGTGCGGGTCTCGCTCGTTCGCGCCGCTTCGATCAGGGGCGCCTGCGCCGCCTGGATTTGCGCCCGTTCGGCACTCCACCGCTGGTTCTCCGCCGCGATCTCGCTCTGCTCGCTAAGGCGATCCTGGGCGATGGCGGCCTCGGCTTCGGCCCGGCGGGCTTGGCTGGGCAGCCGGTGCGCCTGTAACTCGCTGTCCCGGCGGCGTTCTTCCTCGGCGACCGCGGCATCCCTAGCGCGTTCCAACGCCGCCACTGCGGCGCTCGCGTCCCCCTCGGCGGCGCGCAACTCCGCCACCACCGCCCGTTGCCGGGGTGTATACTCCGCCTCGGGCACGGGCACTTCGGCCTTGGTCCCGCGCTTGGCCGTCTTGGCCACCTTCGAGCGCGGGATCAGGACTTTGACCGATTCGTACGAAACCCGCACCCCCGCCGAGCCGCGGGCGTGATCCATGGTGACCTCGCGGTTGGTGATTTTGTGAAGCGGCTGCAGGAGACTCTCGTCGGGGTCGGCTTCGGCGCCCTCCGCGAAGAAGCACTTGGTGGGATCCGGCCAGGCGGCTGCGTCCAGGCCAAAACGGGAGTAGAGCACCCGGCGGTCGTCTTGGATGGACGCCTCGATCTTCCTGCGCGCCACGCTCGAAAGCGGCAGGGCCAGAATACGCTTGTTCAGCAGCGAGCTGTACAGTATGTTCCGCTCCCGTCCCTCGCCCTCGTAGAGGATCTTGGCGTTGGTGGCGTCGTGGACGAGCTCGGCGATATGGTCGAAGGCCGACTGCGCCAGGTACTCGTCGGCCAGCTCCAGTTGGCGTGAAAGCAGCGCGTGAATCTCGCGCGCCTCGAGCAGCAGCGGCCCCGCCAGCGATTCGAACTTGGCCCGATCCACCCTGGCCGTCAGCGCGCGGAAGGTCTCCCGCGCCCGGTGCTCCAGGTCCTCCAGCTTGGTGCCAGCCACCTTCTTCACCGCGCTCCAGGTTGCCGCGCGCACGACCGCCTCCGGGAAACCCGATTGACTGATCAGCCGGAGGTGGCGCACGCAGTCCGGGAACTGCCCGCTGGCCGCATACTTCTCGGCCAGCGTCTCGTGGAAGGCCAGGATCACGGCGGGCAGCTCGGCGCGGGCCTTGGCCACATCTTCTTTCTGCAGCCGCGGGTCGTCCAGCTTCTCGACCCTGGTTTGCATGTAGGCCCAGAACTCCTCGGCGTTGCACAGATCCCGCCAGCACTTGATCGCCGCCTCCCACTGGCCGGCCGGAGCCGGCGCCCGCCGCTCCAGATAGTCCAGATCCTTCTCGATCGCCAGGCAATGCGATGCCACCGCCAGAGCGTGCAGCCGTTTGACCCGGGCCAGCCCCGGCTGGCTGTCGGGGGAGAGCATGGCCAGCGCTTGGGGACTGGCAAGCGCGCCCTCCTGCCGCAGCTTTTGGAAGTCCGCGTCGGCCACATGGACCCAGAACAACTCCGCCAGGAAGCGGTGGCGCGGACTCTCCAGCCGGGCCACGCTAGCCAGAACGGCCTCGGCATCCAAGTGCCCGTCGCTCATGGTCCCCATCGAGGCGCCGCGGGCGCGGGCCGCGTTCATGTGCATCAGGCTCCGGTACTGCTGCCAGCGGGCTGCCACGGTATTCGGCTCCGCCCAGGCTGGCAGACCCAAAAAGCGGAAACCGTTCCGCGCGTAGAAGTCCATTGTCAGCCGCTCGCCCAGAAGGGACGGTGTAAGCTGAGTAAGCAGAAGACGCACCAACTCGGGCGGCCTCGCCGCCGTCTGGGTGTCATGCGGCACTACGGCTGCTGATCCAGGCATTCGATCTCCTTCAGGATCGAGACCCTGCAATTGGCGTTCCACGCTGGAAAATGGGCAAGCCAGGAGTATACTAACGGATTATCGAGAAAGCAAGGGGGGCGAATTGGGCCGGTATCCATGCTATTCAGGGGTATCCGAACTGCGCTGCCGGCGTGTTTGCCCCAAACCAGCCGGCCGCGCAAGACGATTGCCCGGCGGTACTCACCGCCAAAATCAACCACCCAGCGCGAAACTCAACTGCCTTCGTGCGGCAAAGCGTGGGAATCGTCTCATCGGGGCAAAGCTGCGCTCCCGAAAGCGTCTCGTGAACGTTCACGAGACGCTTACAACTTCCCACAGCCTAGCCGCTCCGGCCTGGCTGCAGGTTGCCAATAACCGGCTATCCGGGCCGAAGCGGCCCACCCAGAGTTCGCTATCATGCAGGAGCCGGTGCAGTTTTACCGGTTCGGCTTGCACGCTCCACACCCTCGCGACACGCTCGTGCGAGGAGCCGACCAGCAGCCGCCCATCCGAACTGAAATCAATGTGGTTACCCGCGGTTCGCCTCCAGGATCGCGGCGGCGATATGCACACGTACGAGCGGGTCGACGTCATCGAGTGCATGCAGCAACTCGTCTGTGACGTCTTCTGAGCTGGTGTGCGACAACGCTTGCGCCGCGGCGACGCGTTCCTCTGTATTCTTACTCCTCAGATATGTCTTGAGCTCCCCGATTGCCGAATCTTCGCCTAGCATCGTCATCGCGCCGAGCGACTTGATCTTGACCATTGAGTCCGTCGCCTTGGTCTGGATGCTCTCCAGCAGCCTCTTGGCCGCCAATGTCTGTCCGGCCGCGGCGTTCACGATATGGTCGATGACCTCGATCGGTACGTCCACGGCGTCACCGGCGTTTTCGACGAGTTCGTTCAATCGGGCGAGGTCGCCCTGTTGGCTGCCGGTGGCGCCATCGCCCACTTCTCCGGCGGCCTTTTCCCGTTCGAGCTGCGCCTCGAACCTCTGACGTGCGACCTTCGCCAGGGCTTCACTTGCGGCCCGCCGGACATTGGGGTCCCGGTCGCGGAGCGCGGCGCGGAGAGGATCGACGCCTGCCTTGACCGCGATTGCCGCGAGTGCGTCCACGATCCTTGCCCGGACGAGATCATCCAAGCCGGTCCTGAGCCTTGTCAGTAAGGCCTGCGTGGCCTCGATACCGCCGATCTTTCCGAGGGCGATGGGAACCTGGCACGACACATACCATTCCGGATCGTCCAGCAGTCTGACCAGGGCTGGAATGGCCCTTGTGGCGCCCGTCTTTCCCAGTCCGTCGGCTGCGGTTGCCCGAACGAAGCGGTTCGTGTCGCGCGACGCGCCGATCAGTCCGTCGATCGTACGGTCGCCACCGATGTCGCTGAGGCCTTTCGCAGCATCTTGCCGTTTCCCGTCGTCGCGGTCGCGCAATGCAGTACAGAGCGCGTCGATGCCCGCGTCCTCGACGTGCCTCCCGAGCGCCCACAGGGAGACGGTGCGGACGCGAAGATCGGGGCTCAGCGCCGCCTGCTCGAGCACAGCGTTCGCCGCCGGCAGTTTCATGCGCGAGAGGGATTGGGCCGCGGCGCTCCGCACTTCCCACAGTTCATCTTCGAGCGCCGCTCGAAGAGCCTCGCCGGCCTGCTGGATCCCGAACCTGCCGAGGCTGCGAGCAGCATACACGCGCACGTAGCTCGTGTCGCTGCGTGCCGCGCGGGCAACACGCTGGAGCGCGCCGTCTCCGCCGATGCGACCGAGTGCCGCGCATGCGTGGGCCCGGACCGTATCCTCCCGATCCTCGGAAGCCTTGATGAGACTCCCCATCGAAGCCAGATCGCCGATCTCGCCCAGGCAGTCGGCCGCGGTGCCGCGCTCGTTCTTGTCGCTGCTATCGAGCCGCCGGGACACGGCATCGACGGCGCGAGGATCGGCGATTTTCCCGAGCGCTTCCATGGCATGATCTCGCACCAGCCACTTTGGATCCCCGAGAGCGGCGATCAGGGGGCCGACTGCCCTATCGTCGCCGGCCTTTCTCAAACCTGTTCCCGCCCATTTGCGGATGGCATAGGCCGAGTGTTTCAGCGCAGCGACGAGACGTTCCTGGACCTCCGGGCTCTCCATTGCAGCGAGACGGTCGACAGCCGCATAACAGAGCGTCACGTCATCGCTCTCGAAGGTTCGAATCAGAGCCGCGATGGTGACGGCGTCTTCCCGGCCCAGAGCGTGCGCGGCGAAGCAGCGTACCGCGTGATCGTCGGACCTCAGCCCACCCTCCAACACCTTGACGGCGCGCCTCGCCACCGCCGTGTCTGGAGGAGGGAGCATGGCCGGAGCTTTGGCGGCGAGTGTGGCTTGCCTGTGCTTCATCCGTTCGACAAACTCGCTGTCAGAGTGCGCACGAAGGAAACGACGGCAATCGGCCGGCGTGCCGTTCCGCTCGATCTCCGCGCACTCGAGGGCGGCGCCCTTGGCACGCGCCGCGGCGACGCGCGGGTCTTTCGGGTGATGGAATGCGAAGCACCGGTAGGCCGAAGCCGTGTTCCACGACTCGGCCCAACTCCAGCAGGCATCGGCGGCGGGATTCCGCCCGGCCGCCACCGCGTCCGGTCTTTCGGACCGTTCCGCAATTTTGAAAAACGAAATGAGTCGTGACATCGGAACCTCCTACGGTAATCCGTCTGCGGATCCTCGCCGCGGTTTATCCGCTGGGCGCCAAGCCACGGACTGCCTGGGGCTTCCCTCCCGCGCGCCCACCAATCATATCGCGTGCAATTCAATCGAACAAGTGGGCACCGAGGGGGGCACCGAGGAACTCCCGAGCCGGGTGGCGGCGGACAATGCTCACCAGAATACGCAGAAGAACTCGGACAAGCAGAACGCCCGCATCGAGCACGACAAGGCGCTGGGCCGGGTGATCACGGCGGTGCTCAAAGACGACACCGAGCTGTTCAAGCAGTTCATGGACAACGACTCATTCCGCAACTGGATGATGGACACGGTTTTCGGGCTGACCTACCAGGAAACGGCGCCGGGGGCATGACATTTAGCGCATCGTTGATGATCTAACCGACGTCGCTGGGTTGATGGCGTCCGCAGTGGTCTAACAGATATCCGACCGCAGTCTCTCGACGCAAGCCGGTCGGCAGGCTGTTGAGCCTCACGGAGCGCGCTACCGAAGGTTCGCCTCTAGCAGCGCGGCCAGCCGGTACCCTGCCAGCCGGACTTGTGTCTGCGCTACCTTGCGCGCAGCAGCGCGGTACTGGGGGTCGGGTCGTGGCGACACGGATACGTTCAGGTCGTTGTCGTCGGTGATGGGCGGAGCGTAGGCGTACTTCTTAGCCAGTTCGAAGCTTTCGTTTATCCAAGCCGTGACCGATGTCTCTTTCGCGCCTTGCGGCCTGCCTCTCTCCAGGAGGGCATCGCCCAGCCGCGTCACTGTCTTGAGATCGGTTTTCGTTCCCAGCAAATCATCCCAGTATGCGTGGAGTTCGTCTCTACACGGTTTCACGCAGAATACGACGTCGTTGCCCCCAGTGTCCCCGTGAGGATGATTCTTCGTGAACCTGGAAGCGCAGTGCAGCGGCTGGTGGACGTCACCTACCAAGTGCGTCAGCCATACCAGGTCATAGGACTTGATAGTGTCCGACTCGCTCGTGCTGATCGCTTTCACCAACAGCACGATCTCCGTCCGAGCGTTCGGGACCTTTGGGTCCGCGCCATGGGCCCCGCCCGTCGCGTAAGGCTCGTCGATGTAATGCCAGTACTTGTGCATGGCCTTGTCCGCGTAGCCGATATTCTGTGATGACTCGGAACCTGGGGCGGGATTCTCTCCTGCTCGGTCCGTACCGTCGGGATGATAGCCGGGGCAAGCAGTAGCCGTCTTGATGCAATCCGGCCAGGTCGCCGCATTCAGATAGGCGACCAGACCCCTGTCGGCGTCGGGGACGCCGCTAGTCCAAGCCCCGTACATCGGGTTCATCTTGATCAGCACGTCCACCCTCGCACGCGTTTTGGGGGTCAGATTCTTGTAAGCCATGTAGGCAACAACCATGTGCCCGGTCCCGTTCCAAGCACGAAGGGGAAGCGTGAATACCAGCGCCACAGACAGCGCAAGATCAGCGAACGTCCTCATTAAGTTGGCCCTCCATGCTGACTATATGCCTTCCGCGACCGCCAGAGAATCCCCACAACCCACCCTTCGTGGTGCTATCCTTCCCACACCACCGCCTGCCGGTGACAAGCTGATGATAATCCAGGTGTCCGAGAACGATACGGTACTGGCGGGTCAATCAGAACCAGGCGCTCCGCCAGAGGCTGGCCGGCGGATACCTGTGGTCTCCCAAACGCAAGCTCAACGAAGCCCGAAAGCCCTTCTACGAAACGATTAGGGAGGTTCCGCTGGGCGGCGTGATCTTCTCGTTCGTTGACGTCCGGATAGCGGCCATCAGCATCGCTCAGTCCTGCCGTTGGGAAAATCCGAAGCCGGCGGAGTTCGGCGAAACCGGGCAGAATTCGGAGAACCCGGCTGGAAGGTTATGACTGCCGTTCCACCTGCCGCTGCGCTTTCAGAAACAACCGCGGCTCCGCCAGAATCTGCTGCCGCACCGGCGGCGCCGCTCCGCGCCAGGCCGCCTAGAACTGGCCCGCTTGGCGGCTCGTGAAACGATGCGCCGCCAGTGCCGCCGCTATCCTCTGGCAGTCCTCCGCGTTGGCGCGCGCCATCGGCACCAGGTACTTCGCCGCCACGTGCGCCGTGATCCCGCCCGCCCGCACCTGCTGCTGCACCGTCTCCGGCAGCAGTTTCACCAGCGCCAGCCGCCGCGACACCCAGCTCACGCTGCGATCAAACCGCCGCGCCAGCTCTTCCAGCCCGTAGCCGAAGCGCCGCTCCAACGCCGCCAGCAGCCACCCTTCTTCCAGCACCGTCTCGCGCTCGCCCATGCGCAGCGAGCGCGCCAGCACCAGCGCTTCGGCCTCCACAGTCACGTTTTGCTGTCCCATGATCCGGGCATGAAACACGGCTATGCCCTAGTTGGAGCATGACCGCTAGAACCCCAGCGTCCCCACGTGCGGATTCCGAGCCATGAAAATTGTTGTTCCGAGCTGATGAAAATCGTCGTTCCGAGGCGATCGCGATTGTCCGTTCCGGGCGGATGACGATCAAGGAATCGCCCGAGTTCGGAACGGCT
>Ga0182027_10001011_pt1 | contig 47486 bp, 49 predicted proteins | sample 712E1DmetaG_FD_121300 | JGI IMG/M metagenome (GOLD analysis project Ga0182027, IMG submission 121300) | Permafrost microbial communities from Stordalen Mire, Sweden - 712E1D metaG (Illumina Assembly) | ecosystem: Environmental > Terrestrial > Soil > Wetlands > Permafrost | place: Sweden...
ACCCGCCCAAACCCGCCCTGTGGCGGGATTGCGGCGGGCCCGCCAAAATGCAAAGCTTTTGGCGGGGAGCAGTCCTTGCAAAGTCAGGTAAGCGTTATTTCTGGGTCGGTAGCTCAGTCGGTAGAGCAGTGGCCTTTTAAGCCAACGGTCCCGGGTTCGATCCCCGGCCGACCCACCAACCAAAAAGCCTCTCCAATTCAGGAGGGGCTTTTTGTGTCTTAGTTCTGCTCGTCTTCCTCAAAGTCGGCGAAGCGGGCCACGAGGTTCTCGCGCAACTCGATCATCTCCTGTTCCTCGATCTCGGCGAACTCGGCATGGAGGTCAAGAACATCCTCGACGACACCCTTCCAAGACTCGTGGTCTAACGCGCCCTCGGCTTCGGCCTTCGCCCGGACTTCGCGGTACAGCTCCTCGGCGTCGTAATCGACGAATTTCATATGAGCAGATTATTTGTTCAGGACGATCATGACCTTAGAGCCATGTTCAACGTCTCCGCCGTTCCAGTCGTGAATGGCATTATACAACACGGTGGGGTCGTAGAGATAATCGGCGCCGTGGCGCGTGCCGGGGTCGTTGGTGATGATGCGTCCGTCTCGCAGGTAGCCCTTCACGACCAGCATGTGATAGAGCGGCCCGGCCCCGCTGAAGTTGGGGTTGCCGAGCAGTCGGCCGGCTGACGGGAGCAGGACGACCGAACCTTGGGCGAGCTCGGCCTTGATGTCGTCGATGGTCGTGACAGGCTTCACGGTGGCCTGGAGGCCGAAGTGCTCCCGGGCCATACGGGCGGTCTCCTCGGCGGTCGTGTCCTCATAGAAGCCGAAAGTCTGCTTCTCCCAGGCGACGGTGTCGAGGATGCGCTTGTCGGCGTCGTCCGGGGTAATCGAGGTCTCGCCGTTGAAATAGGCGGCGCCCATGATGACCGAGGCTTCCTCGCAAGCTTCCTGGTAGGGCAGGCCCCAATCGCCACGCGGCGCTTGGGTGATGAAAGGGACGGCGAGGTTGAGCTCCTGGGGAATCGCGGTCGAAGCGGTCGTGGTTGTGGGCTTGGTTTGAGATGGCGCTGTGGTAGGCGTGGCGGCGGGTCCTGTCGCGGCGTTTACCCCAGAGGTGCTCGCCTCCGGCTGTGCCCGCTCTGGGGACCCCAACGCCGCGCCACCCGCCGGTACTTCTACCGAGGCTGGTTTGGTAATGGCCGACGGAGCATACGGCTGGGCAGTCGGGAGCGCGGGCTTGGTGACTGAAGCGACGGTCTGGCGGAGGGCGGAACGGTTGGCGAAAACCAGCCAGCCGGCGGCCAGGACGAGCGCAAGGGCAATAACAACTAGGGTCCAGCGTTTCATAGGTCTTGGGCCTATTTTAGCATGTTAGAGCCTATTTTAACAGGCCCTGACCTCACTTCACCATGCGGTTGACCTGCTCCCAGGGGAAGATGTCGCGGCCGAAATGCCCATAGGAGGCGGTGGCGCGGAAGATGGGTCGGCGGAGCCCCAGGCGCTCGATGATGGCCTGGGGACGGAAGTCGAAATACTTGCGGACCAGCATGGTCAGGTCGCGGCCGTCGTCGGAACGGGCCGTGAGCATGACCGGCTCGCTCCGGCCGATGGCGTAGGCCACCGAGACCAGGCACTTGCTGGCGTAGCCGCCGGCGACCAGGTTCTTGGCGGCGAAGCGGGCCATGTAGGCGGCCGAGCGGTCGACCTTGGTGGGATCCTTGCCGGAGAAGGCGCCGCCGCCGTGCGGGATGAGGCCGCCGTAGGTGTCGACCATGATCTTGCGTCCGGTGAGTCCCGTGTCGGCCGAGAAGCCGCCAGTGACGAACCGGCCGGTGGGGTTGATGTGGATCTCCGCCTCGGCGAGCTTGTCGCCGAAAATCGGTTGGAGCAGGGACTCCATCAGCATCAGGCGGATCTGATCGACCTCGATTTCGGGGCTGTGCTGGGCGGAGACGACGACGGCCTTGAGGACGCCGTGGCTCATCGTCACCTGCGACTTGCCGTCAGGGCCGAGCCAAGAGAAAGCCGGGTCATGGCGGCGGAGGTCCGCTAGGCCGTGGGCGAGCTCGTGGGCGTAGACGACCGGCGCGGGCATGTACTGCGGGTTCTCGGCAGTGGCGTAGCCGTACATGATCCCCTGGTCCCCCGCTCCGCCGGCATCGACGCCCTGGGCGATGTCCGGGGACTGGGCCTCGATGTTGGTGAAGACCTCCAAGCTGTCCTCATAGCCGATTTCGCCGTAGACCTTGCGGGCCACGGACTCGACGTCGACTTGGCCCTGGGACGCGACCTCGCCGCCGACGACCAGCATGCCGTGGGAACCGAAGACCTCCAGGGCCACGCGGCTGTCCCGGTCGCGCTTGAGATACTCGTCCAGCAAGGCGTCAGCGATCTGGTCGCAGATCTTGTCGGGATGCCCTTCGGTGACGGATTCGGCGGTCTTCATAAGCGACCAGAACATTACGCCGCCCCGGTCCTCGCGTCAATGCGATTTTTCCCCAGCCCACGTAAAGGACTTCGTCCCGCGTGGCAAGCGCGGTATACTGTAATTAAGTATGAAAAAGAGCCTCAAAATCGTCGCTTCCGCCGCCCTAGTCATCGCCGTCCTGGCGCTGGCCTGGTTCTTCCTGGTCGCGCCGCGCCTCAAGCCGCCGACGGCACCGCCGAAAGCCCCTCCCACCGCCCCGACGGCGGCGCAACTCTCGGATGACAAGTATTCGGCCTTGAGCCTCTATCTCGCCAGCCCGGGGAGCGCGCCGAGCAACCTCGCCCGCGTCGAGTTGACGCTGACCAAGGTCGAGATCACGCGCAACGACGGACATATCTTCACGGTCTCGGACCAGGGCGTCCGCGTGATGTTGCAGAAGGACACTGCGATGAAGGTCGTGAACGACCTCGTCCCGGCCGGGCCCTACGGCAAGCTGAAGCTCCACTTCGCGCCGACCGGCACCCTGGTGACGGACACCGGGGCGGCGCAGATCATCTTCCTGCCGATCCAGGACGTCGAGGTGAGCCTCGAGGCGGACCTCCCGACGAGCCGGACCCTGGCGGCCCTGACGCGCATCGACTTGAGTTCGAGACTCGGGGCCCAGAACGGCGTCGCCACCTTCACCCTGCCGGCCAAGCTGGAAGCGGAAACTTATGTCCTAGGCGGCATCTTCCGGAACAGCCGGAGCGTCGGCAACGCCTGGAGCCTGCCGAACGCCACGCTGGTCACGGCCGTGAAGCAAGACCTGAACCTGGACATCGCCTCCAAGGCGGGACTGACCGGCACGACCGACTTCGTCCCGGCGGCCGCGGCGCCGAACCCCGTCGCCCCGGCGGTCAAGCCGTAACGGACGTCAACAGAGCCCGGACTCACGTCCGGGTTTTTGGCGGACAAAAAAACCCGGCGGCGAGATGCCGTCGGGCTAACTAAGTTGCTAAGTAAGGTGCAGTCCTACTCGGAGACCCGGTAGGATCCGTCGTCGTGCAAGGTGCAGGAGACGGTGCCCCACGATCCCGGCGCGTAGCCGGCCCGCGTCCCGTAAGTACCGAAGTACTCCATGAACGAGGGTGCGATGACCGTGTACTGCGAGCGCTCCTCGAGGCGGAAGCCCGTCAGTCGTCCCTGGGCGTCGTAGGTCCGGCGCCGGACGATGCGGGTGACGTCGTTGGTCATCGAGTCATGGACGTGGCCCATGATCACGAAGGCGATGTGCTCCTGGAACTCGGCCGGACGTCCCGCCGCGTTCAGTTTACCGCCCTTGGTGCCGCTTCCGGAGGCCCCATGCTGGCAGTAGAAGGGGAAGCGATGTCCCCAGGCGAGCACGTCGGCGAAGATGGGCTCGTCGTAGTACGGGATGCCCAGCTTGTCACAGATTATCCGGAGCGGGTCGAGGTTGGCCTGCTTCCAGGTCCGCCACTCGTGGTTGCCTGGCAGGGCCCACAGGATCTTGTGGGCGATGGGCGCGAGGATCTTGATCATCCCCGGCTCCCGACCATCGTGAGTGCCCCAGATTTGCTCGCTGGGGGTCATGATGGACTCGAATACCGCCCCACCGATGGCGCCGTCGATGGCGTTCTCGATGATGTCGCCGTTCAGGAAACAGTAGACATCGGGGTTGTCCCGGATCCAGTCGACGTACTCCTGGAAGCGCTTCCGGTTGTGAGACCGGGCGCCATAGTGCACGTCGGAGATCGGGATCAGGCGGATTCGCTTCAGGTCGCGGTTGTGGAACTGGATCCAGATGTAGGGCTGGCCTTCCGGGTTGACCCAGATGGACCAATCGCGCGGCTGGATCAGGGGGGCGGGTGGCGACGCGCTGGCCAGGAAGACCGGCACGCCGGAGGGGCTCCGCTGTTCGAAGATGACGTGGCCAGGCGGCAACGCCATCCCCCGGAGCTGGGCCTCGGTCAGGGACTTGCGCTCGAACTCCTTGGCGAGCTCCGCGAGGGTGCGGGGCTGGGTCAGGGTGAGGACGAGCTTTTCGGGGCTGATGATGCGACTCATGACACACCTCCTTTGCCGCCCACGTACCCGCCTTGGCGGGTCTTCACGTGGTGGCTGCCGTCGGCATGGTCCTTATCCGGCGGATAAAGATACAGCACAACGACCTGGTTTGAGGACGGCTGGTGACCCAGGCGAGCGGCCCGCGTGCCGAAGAACTTCGTGAAGTTCCCCAGCGTGATGACGAACTGCTCCTTGGGCTCGACCCGGCCGGCTACGGGATTCCGGCAGAGGATGATCCGCCGGTTCCAGATGGCATCGCCGACGTGACCGCCGACGATGAAGTGCGTGTAGTCTTGGACGGCAGCGGGCTTGGAGAGCGCGTTGATCTTCGCGCCCTTGACCTGGGCGGTCGAGTGACCGTGCATGGTCCAGAGCGTCCAGAGGCAGCCTTTCCAGGACAAGTCGGCGTAAACCGGCTGGTCGAAGTAAGGGATGCCGTGGCTCTCGCAGAAGTGCTGAAGCGGATCGAAGCCCTGAGTCTTCAGGGCCTTGGCCTCGAGACAGCCTTGCTGGGCCCACAGGATCTTGTGGGCGATCGGCATGATCAGCTTCTCGAACTCGACAGCTCGATTGATCAGCTCCTGCTCCTTGACTTCCTTGGCGCCGCGGCCGGCGGTCACGTCCGTGACCGGGGCGATGACGTCGCCATTGAAGTAGCAGAACGTGTTCGGCTGGCGCAGGATAGCATCGAGCACCTGGCCGAAACGGACGGAGTCGTGCTCCGGAGCGCCGTACAAGATGCCGTCGAGCGGGATGATCCGGATCTTCTGGTGATCGAAGGTCCGGGGGAACTCGACGACGATGTAGGGCTTGCCCTCGCAGATCTGGTGCGTCCAGATGCGCGGCTGGGGCTTCTCGGGCGAGACCTTGGGGATCGCGACGAAGGTCGGATCCTTGGCGGCGTTCTTGGGGCCGCTGAACAGGTCATAGCCCCTGAGGCCGGCCTTCATGCGTGCCTGAGCTTCCGCGACCTCGATCTTGAGGGTCTTGGCGACCTCCTTGACCGAACGGCCGTGGGTCAGCACGTGGGCGATCTGCTCATCCGTGACGGATGAGGCGACGGGAGCGGGAGCGGTGGTCTTGGTGGCACTCTTAATCGACTTCTTGGTTGCCATGGCGAACCTCCTTGTCTACGGTTTCTGTTGTCAGGGAACTTACCCGATGCCTTTTTGGGGTCATCACCTAGGTTATACACCTCGGCACCTAAACCTTAACACTGAAAGCCTAAATGTCAAGTGGCCTAAACACGGCCCATTTTTTGCCTTATTTCTCGGCGTTCGGACTCGGGCCAGGAGCCGAACGGCCGGAGGGTCAATTTCTTGTTCTTGAAACGCGGATCGTCGGTGACTTCCGGTCCCAGCCAAGCCGGCAGGTAGCCGGGCGGCAAAACGTAATCGAGCGAGGGCATTTCGATCTCAGCCATGAATAAACCGTCATTCGTGCCCGTGAAAACATCCAACTCCCAGCACAACCCGTCGGCCTCCTGGGGAAAGACATGACGACTTTTTTCGACGAGAGCCGAGCCGTCAGCCAGCCCGTTCTTAAGCAAGTATTCGGCTTGGTCCAGCGGCAGGGGCAGGGTGTCAGATTCAAAATTAGCCGGCCCTTTGATTTCCAGGCGAGCGTCACTTCCGTTCACCAGGCGAATTCGGACCTGAAACGGCTCCAGCGCGAGGTAGCCCTGGACATAGCGTTTCCCTGTCGGGAGCGGGTTCGGCAGGAGCTTCGGCAGGACCAGGAACTTGCGTTCGAACTCCTGACGCGGCGGCTTAGTCATAACTTTTTTAGTATTCGTCGATGTCGCGAAGCAATCCCTTGCGTGGGCGGATCATCTCGCCGTCGGAATCGACGATGATGGCCGGCAGGTCGTCCCAGGTCTCCTCGACGCCGACCTTCTCGTAAAGCCTCGGGGAAAGTTCCTCCAAAAATATGGACTGGGCCTCGCCGCCAAAACCGTCATCGCCGCCGTAAGCCAGCGTGCGAGGATAGGACAACGACAGGTCGCGTCGGGCGCGCGTGACGGCGACGTAAAGCAGGCGGCGTTCCTCCTCCAACCCCTCCCCTTCCAGCAGGGCGCGCTGGTTGGGGAACTGGCCCTGGGTCAGGTGAATGACGAAGACGGCGTCCCACTCGAGGCCCTTGGCCTGGTGCACGGTCGAGAGGACCATCTTCGGCTCGCTGTCGTCGGAGGACGCGAGCCCCTGCTTGCCGGCGGTGAGGCGGTCGTCAAGAGCGACGTCGGCGAGGAAGGCGGAAACGTCCTCATACTTGCCGGCGAATTCGGCGAGCGTCTCAAGGTCCTCCTGGCGGTCCTTCCAGTCGGGATACTCGTTCTCGAGATACAAGAGATAATCCGAGGCCAGGACTTCGCGGAGCATATTGCTGGGAGCGGGACTCGCGACGCGAACCCGGCGCCAAGCGCCCACGAAGGAGCGCCAACCGGCTACGGCGCGGGCCGGCAAGCCCTCGGAAAGCGCCTCGCCCAGGTCTTCTGATGCCGTGACGCGGACGCGCTCAAAAATCCGAGCGGCGGTGACCGAGCCGACGCCGACCTGGAGCGACAGGACGCGGTCCCAAGCCACGGCGTCGTCCTTGTTCACGACGGTCCGGAGATAGGCCAGCGCGTCCTTGACGTGGGCACGCTCGAAGAACTTCATGCCGCCGCGATAATCGTAGGGCACGCCGCGCTTCAGGAGCTCGAATTCGACGGCTTGGGAGTGGTGGGCGGCGCGGAAGAGGACGGCGATCTCGGAGAGCTTCGTTCCCTCATCACGCAACTCCAAAATGCGCTGGGCCACGTATTCGGCTTCTTGGGCGGCGGAGTCGCAAGCGACGACTTGGGGCTTGGTGAAAGGCGTCCGCATGGCCTTGAGCTCCTTGGGGAACTGCCGGCGGTTGTGACTGATGACGTCATTGGCCAGGTCCAGGACTTCCGGCGTCGAGCGGTAGTTGGTCTCGAGCTTGAAGACCCGGGCGGCCGGATAGCGCTTGGGGAAGTCGAGGATGTTACTGATGTCGGCGCCGCGGAAGGAATAGATGGACTGGGCATCGTCGCCGACGACTAGGATGTTGCCGTGCACCGAGGCCAAGAGGCCGACAATCTCGGCCTGAATGGGGTTGGTGTCCTGGTACTCGTCGACGAGCACATAGCGGAACTGGGTGGCGTAACGCTCGCGAACGCCACTGTCCTCTTTCAGCAGACGGAGCGTCAAGGTCAGGAGGTCGTCGAAGTCGAGGGCGCTGGAGTCGGACTTCTTCTGGCGGAAGCGGCCGATGACGTGTTGAATCGGATCCAGGCTCTGGATGAACGACGGATGCTTGGACTGGAGGACCTCCTCGACGGTGCGACCGACGTTCGAGGCGTAGGAGGCGATGGCGACCAGGACCGCCGGGCTGGGGAAGCGGCGTTCCTTGGTATCGATGTTGCAGTCGCGAATGCAGGTCCGCATCAAATCGCGGGAGTCCTCGGCGTCGAGGATGGTGAAACCGGGCTTGAGCCCGATCCGGGAGCCAGACTCGCGCAGGATGCGGTGGCAGACGTGATGAAAGGTACCGCCCCAGAGCCGGGCGTCCTCCAGGCCGACGAGGCGGCGGACGCGGCCGATCATCTCGCGGGCGGCCTTGTTGGTGAAGGTGAGGAGGAGGATGCGTTCGGCCGGGACGCCGCGCTCGATGAGATAAGCGACGCGATAGACGATGGTCCGCGTCTTGCCGCTCCCGGCGCCGGCCAAGACCAGGCACGGCCCGTCGCCGCCCTCCACGACCGCGAGCTGTTCCGCGTTGAGTTCCGAAGCGTAGTCGACCCGGAGGTCGAGCGGCAGGGCCTGTTTCTTGAGGACGTAGGTCTTCATGCCGGCTTCAGGATCTTCAGGAGCTTCGGCCGGGTGCGCGTCACGGCCACGATGGTGTAAGTCAGGCCGCCGTCCGTGACGCTCTCCCCCACCTTGGGGCGGTGCCCGAACTTCTCGACCGCCAGGTCGCCGATCGTGCCGGGATAATCGATGGTCGTGTTGAAGAAGTGGTTGATCTTGCCGATCTCCGTGCCCTCGTCGACCAGAATCTCGTTCTTGGCGAGGCGCTTGATGGTCTCGGGCAGCACGTCCTTCTCGTCGGCGATCTCGCCCACCAGTTCCTCGATGACGTCCTCCAGGCTGACGACGCCGATCATCCGGCGCTCCGCGTCGACGACGACGCCGAGGTGCCCGCCGCGCTTCTGGAAGGTGAGCAGGAGATAGTCGGCCAGGAGGTCGCGCGGCACCCAGAACGGCTCCTGGATGTAGTCGAGCGGCGTGGTATCGAAGGCGTCGCGGGCCAGGCCGGCGAGGAGGTCGCGGGTCAGGACCAGCCCCAGGACCGTTTCGCCGTCCTCGGCCACGACCGGCAGGCGCGAGTAGTGCAGGGCCTGAATCCGGGCGCGGCCCTCGCCGAGCTTGAGGTCGGCCGGAATCGACTCGACGAGGGCGAGTGGCGTCATCATGTCCTCGGCGGTGATGTCGTTCAGCTTGAAGATGCGCTGGATGAGTGCCGACTCGTTGGCTTGGATCGAACCGCCGTGCTGGCCCATCGTGGCCATGATCTTGATTTCATCCTCGGAAACTCGGTTCAGGTCCTCGAGGGGCTGGAGTCTCTTCGAGATCTGGCTGACGAGCCAGAGGAAGGGCTTAATGATGTGCATGAGCCAGAGGACCGGCACGGCGACGAGCGGGGCGATGACGGCGGCGTAGGACTCGCCGATAGTCTTGGGGATGATCTCGGCGAAGATGATGACGGCTAGGGTGAACACGGCGACGAAAACCGAGAGGCCGAACTCGCCGAAGACCTGATGGGCGATGATGCCCAGAGCCGACGCGCCGACGATGGTGGCGATGTTGTTGACGATGACGACGGTGCCGATGGGATAGCTCATGTCCTCCTTGATGGCGAGCAGGGCCCGGGCGCCCGGCTTGCGCCTGGCGACGAGCGCCTTGGCCTTGGAAAGCGGCACCGAAAACAAGGCCGCCTCGGAACAGGACGCGAGGAACGCCAGGGCCATGACCAGTAATGACGAGAGGACGAGAAAAATCATCGCAGGTTGTTATTTACCAGCTGCCGCCGCCGCCGCCACCACCGCCGCCGCCCGAGAAACCGCCGCCACCGGACCCGGCACCGGTGCCGCGCGGACCGGCGGCCGCCGTGGTGATGGCGCTGGAGACGCGGTCTAGGTCATGGGCGAAGGCCAGGGCCGAGAAAGCCGAGGCGGTCGTGGCGCCACGGTACCAGTTCGGCGGGGCTATGGCTACACCCTCGAAAGCCTTGACCCATTTCTCGCCCAACCCGCAGGCCAGGGCGTACGGCAGGACGCTCTCGAAGATGTTCTGCTGTTCCATCCAAGGCGCGCGGTATTTCTCGACGGAAGTTATGAAGTCCTTGAAGCCCCGGCCCTGCCAGGCGGCCTTGGCCCCGGACTCGGACCACTTGGGCATGTAGTTCCCGAAGACGGCGACGATGATGCCCGCCACGATGACCGGTGCCAGCACCGTGAGGAAAAGGCCGGCGCCGATGAGGGCCTTGGCGGATGCGGCCACGATGAAGAACAAGATAATCGGAATGTACACGTACTTGGCGCGGACCTTGTCGGGATGGCCGGTGAAGTAGCCCCGACCGACCAGGTCGTCGAGGAGCGTCTTGCTGATGCCGGGCAGACAGCTATAGAAACGCTGCTTGAGATCGGAGATGAGGATGGTCATGTCCGCGGGCGGGGTCGTAGCGGCGAGCACGAGATTCAGGCCAGGCAGGAACTTCGTCGTGCCCCCAGTTGGCAGGCCGGCCGTGAACAGCGACCAGAGCATCGTCCGGTCATAGGGCGAAAGTTTGGCTTCCTCGTCGGGCGTCTTCAGCCGCGTCAGCCGGTAATCCTTCGAGACGCCGAGGCCGAATACGCCGGGCTTGTCCACTTCCTCGATGCTGAGGAAGCCGCGCACGGCCAGGTCGACGACCGTGGGGCCAATCCCCTTCCCGACGACCCCGCCGGACTGGGCCTGGAGCCCTAGGAGCTCGACGGGGCGGAGGCCGTCGGGCGGCTCGTACTGGACCACGACCGGCCCCATGTCAATCTCGCGGCCGTCCTTCTGCCACTTGCGCCACATGATGAGCAAAGCCAGGAGCGGCAGGAGCAGCCAGACGTAAGTCAGGGCGAAACTGGCGTAATCGAAGGGCGGCGTGCCGACCGCGCCCTTGGGCCAGCCGACGGACACGGTCATGGGAGTGTCGATCTGATTGGTGATGAAACCGAAGGTGTCGCCGCCGGCGATGATCTGGCAATCCGTGGCGGTCGAGCCGTAAGGGCCGGTATAGCAGGCGTTGGGGTTGTCCTTGGTCACGGCGGCCGCGGGCAGGTGGACCTTGATCGTCACCCTAGGCAGGGGCACATCCCAGCCGGTCCCGGAGACGTTCCAGTAAATCTCGTCATGGTCGCTGAAGCGTCCGATGGCGTTCCGGGCCTCGTAATTCAGGACGTAGACGTGCTTGCCCGTGAGGGTCTGGTCGGCTCGCCCGACCTGCCAGACCAGGTTCCCGCCGTTCTGACTAGCCGCGACCGGCACCGCTTGGCCGTCCATGGTCGCGTTCAGGAACTTGACCTGGAGGTCGTAGGACTTGCCGGACTGGTCCTGACCCTGGACCGGCACGTAGCGGTAGATGCCGTGGCGCGGCTCCAGGAAATCGGCGGTGATCGTCTCCTGGACCGAAGTGATCCCGTCCGCGCCGACCGTGAGGTCCACGTCGAACTTGTCGATCTGCCAGAGATCCGTCGGTGCTTGGGCCGAGGTCATCAGGGGAAACGCGAAAAGAGCCGCGACCGCGAGACTCAAGATGATTTTTGGCGTCTTCATATTCACTTCAGATATTTCCGCTTGTTGGCCAGGTGCTCATCATAGGTCACGGCGTAATGGACGTTGCCTTGCGCATCGGTCAGGAAGTACCAGTAATTGTTCGGCTGGGGATAGACGGCGGCGGTGAGCGCCGAGAGGCCGGGATTGCCGATTGGCCCGACGGGCAGGCCCGGGGACTTGTAGGTGTTCCAGGGACAATTCACTTTCGTGTCCTCCAAGGAAACCGAGGGCCGAGCCTGGCCAGTACAATAATTGACGGTGGAGTCAGCCTGCAAGGACTGACCGGCGGCGGCGCGGCGCCAGAAGATGTCGGCGACGAGTTTCTGATCGGCGGCGGAGCGGACCTCGCGCTCGACGATGGAGGCCAAGGTGACGGTCGAGAAGACGGTCTCGCCGCGGCGCTTGATCTCCTGGCGCATCGCGGGCGTCAGTTTGTCCTCGAAATTCTGGAGCATCCGGCGGACGATCGTCTCGGCGTTGGTGCCGGCGTAGAAACGATAGGTGTCAGGAAAGAGGTAACCTTCCAGCGAAGCGTTCCAAGGCTTGTCAGCCAGCGCCGGAAAATCGCCCTTGAAATCCGGCAGCCCCACCGGGGCGGGCTTGACCGACTCCCCCGCCACGGCGGCGAAAGACGCTGGCGAGACCAGGTCGGCGCGCGCCAAAGCGGCGGCGACGTCGGAGAGCTTCCAGCCCTCAATAGCCGTGAAGGTGACCTCACGCGGCGCGGGCTTGCCGGTGGCGAGGACGAACTCGATCTGGCGCGTCGTCCAAGACGGCGAAATATCAAAAGCCCCGGTCTGGAAAGACGAGCGGTGGCCGCGGCTCCAGACGGTCAACTCGAACAGGGCGGCGCTCCGGATGAGCTTGGCTTCCTCGAGCCGCGTGGCGATGCGGGCCGGGCCGTCGCCTTGGGTGACATTGAAGCGGACCGTCCCGGCGCCGCCGACCGGGCGGTTGGCGGCCCAGAAGACGAAACTTAAGAAACCCACGAATATCAGGGCGGTGACAAGGAGCCCCCGGAGAGCGAAGAAGCGGCTCATATTTTCAGGCGCTGGGGTTCCGGCGATAGCGGCGGAAGAACTTGAAGAGGTCGAGGTACGGCTCGATGGCCTTCTTGGCCGGGGCGGTGATCCAGGCGGAGAGGGCCCCGACGGCGAGGCCGCCAATCACGTCGAGCGGGTAATGGACGCCGACCCAGACGCGCGAGAAGGCGACCCAGGCGGCCAGGGCGACCATGAGCCAGCCCCATTTGCGGTTGTGGAGCATGAGCCCGAAGGCCATGGCGAAGGCGATCGAGGCGTGGCCCGACGGGAACGACTTGTCGAGCGGCGACATGGCAATCAGCTTGTGCACATCATGGAAGGTGCGGAACGGCCGGGCCCGGAACCAGAGGTAGCCGATGACCTTCTCGATGATGAAGGCGATGACGACGGTCCAGCCGACGTGCCAGAAGTTCTCGACGCGCCCCTCGAAGTGGGAGGTGCGCCAGGCGGCGAAGACATAGGCGACCACGACGAGCGGCATCAGGAAGATGAGATACTTGGCCCCGAAGATGAAGACGGCGTCCCAGGAGACGGACAGCCCGGCGAGATTGTTGATGGCCCGGAAGGCCCAGACGTCGAAAGCGATGAGAGAGTTCATATAAGGATAAGTATAGAGGAAATGACCGCCGGTCGGAAGATGTCTCTGGGTTTGGGCTTAAAAAGCGTGTCATTCCAGCGCAGGCTGAAATGACGGACGGATGGGGCCAGACACGGAACAATCCTGGATGTCCGCTTTCGCGAGCATGACACGGAAAATAGGTGCTTTGGCTTTTGGCCTAAAATGACTTATCATTACAGGGCATGAGACGCCTCATCGCCGTCATCTTCATTTTCATCGGCCTCATCATCCTCTTGATGGCTTTTTCCGGTTCCGGCCAGCCCAGTACCGCCGTCAAGAACAATCTGCCGATCGTCGCCGTCACGTCCTATCCGCTCTACGACCTGGCCAAGGCCGTCGGGGCCGGCGTCGTCCAAGTCGAACAGTTGATTCCGCCAGGCGCCGAACCGCACACTTTCGAGCCCAAGCCCTCGACCGTTGAGACGGCCCAACGTGCCTCGGTCGTCTACGCCATCGGCTATGGTTTCGACAGCTGGGCCGACACCCTCGCTAACAGTCCGCCAGTCACGCTCGCCGCCGGGCTGAAACTGCGGGCGCCAGCCGAGATCTTCACCGACGACGCCGTCAGCACCGAAAGCACGAACGGCGTCGACCCCCACTACTGGCTGAACGTGAGCAACATGACGACGATGACGACGAACCTCGAGGCCGACCTCGCTGGGCGCTTCCCCAGCGGTGCCGCCGCGATCCATGCCAACGCCAAGAGCTACCGTGCCCTGCTGGCCCAGACTGACCAACGTATCCGAGCCATCTTGGCGCCGGAGACTGGCCGACAGCTCGTCACGCTCCACGATGCCTGGTACTATTTCGCCGCCAGCTACGGCCTCAAGATCGCCGGCACCTACGAGCCGACCGCCGGGCGCGAGCCGACGCCGAAGTACCTGCAGGCCCTGAACGAGGCCGTCGCGAAAACCGGCGTGAAGACGATCTTCGCCGAGCCGGGACTCGCGGTGCCGTCGCTCGAAAGCTTCGCCCAGGACCAGGGGCTCCGCATCGTCACGCTCGACCCCGGTGAGGGCGCCAGCAAATTGCCTTACGTAGAAATGATGATCCATGACGCTGAAATCATCCGCGACAACCAATGACGAGCGGATAGCCGTCGCCGTCAGCCACCTGACGGTCCGCTTGGGCGAAACCAACGTCGTTGATGACGTCTCATTCGAGGTCGCCCGAGGCGCGGTCGCGGCTATCATCGGCCCCAACGGCGCGGGCAAGACGACCCTGCTCAAGGCCATCCTGGGACTCATCCCCGCCGCCTCAGGCACGGCCGCGATCTTCGGCCTGAAAATCGACGAGGTCCGGGCGCGCGTCGCTTACGTGCCCCAGCGCTTCGACTTCGACCGCTCGTTCCCCCTCACCGTCACCGAGTTCATGGCGCTCCGCTGTCCGAACTGCTCCGTCAAGGAAGCCGAGAAGGCGCTGAAGGAAGTCGGCCTCATGCCGGCGATCCTAGACAAGCGCCTCGGCGACCTGTCGGGCGGCCAGCTCCAGCGGGCGCTCATCGCCCAAGCCATCATCCACGAGCCCCAGGTGCTGTTCCTCGACGAGCCCGCTTCCGGAATCGACATCGTCGGCGAGGCCGCTTTCTACGGCGTCCTGGAGCACCTCAAGCAGGAGCACGGCACGACAATCATGCTCGTCTCGCACGACCTCTCGGTCCTGGCCAACTTCGTTGACGTCGTCATCTGCCTGAACCACGACCTGGTCTGCTACGGCCCGCCCAGCGAAGCCATCACCCACAGCACCCTGAACAAGCTGTTCGGCAGCCGCGCCCACCTCTTCGACCACCTGACGGTCGAGCATCGCCAGCACCACCCGGCGGAAAACGAACACCACGGCCATGATACTCATTGAAGCCTTCGCCTCGCCGTTCATGCAGCGGGCGTTCCTAGCGGGCGCCATCCTGGCGCCGCTCCTCGCCGCGCTCGGCATTTACGTCTCGCTCCGCAAGATGGCCTTCTTCGGCGACGGCATCGCCCACGCCAGCCTGGCCGGCATCGCCGTCGCGCTCGTGGCCGGCGTCACGCCCCTGCCGGTGGCGCTCGTCTGGTGCGTCCTCGTCGCCCTGGCCGTCTGGCGCCTCGAGCGGACGACGAAACTCCCCTCCGACACCGTCATCGGCATCCTCTTCACCTCCAGCTTGGCCATCGGCGTGGTCCTCATGAGCTTCACGCGGGGCTTCCAGCCGGACCTAGTCAACTTCATGTTCGGCAGCATCCTGGCCATCCGGCCGCAGGACATCATGCTCATCGCCGCGGTCGCAGGAGTCCTCGCCGTCTGGCTCGGACTCAACTGGCGCTCGCTCGCCTACCTCTCGCTGTCGGAGGACTCCGCGGCGGCGGCCGGCATCCCGGTCGGGCGGCGCATCGCCGGGCTCTACGTCGCCCTGGCGCTCGCGACCGTCCTGGGCGTGAAGATCTTCGGCATCATCCTGGTCTCGGCCCTGCTCATCCTGCCGCCGGCGGCGGCCCGGATGCTCTCAAAGTCGTTCCGCGACTACGTCCTCATCTCCCTGCTGTTCTCGGAGATCGCGGTCGTGGCCGGCCTCATCCTCTCCTACGCCTATGACCTGCCCTCCGGCGCGGTCATCGTCCTGGCCAGCACGGCGCTTTTCTTCCTCTCGGCCATCCTTGGGAAAAGGTAAAGTCACCAACAAAAATCATCAAAAAGGCTGCCGAAAGGCGGTTCTTTTGTCTCCCCCATTGACACCTGCCCAGTGGGTTGTGATAGACACTCGCCAAGTGCTACTCTTAACGCGCTATGGACATGATTACCAAAGAAGATTTGGAACTAATCGGCGGTCTAATGGACGAGAAGCTCGGCAACGTGGTCGAGCAGAACTTGTTTCCCAAGTTCGACGAGATGGAGGCTAAAATCGAAGCCTTGCCCGACAAGAACTTCGTGACCGAAAAGATCGGCGAGCTCCAGGGCGAGATGAACTTGAGGTTCCGCGAGCAGGAGGTCCGCACTGACAAGCTGGTCGGCGGTTTGCGAGACGAGATGAATTGCGGGTTTGGCCAAATCAACGCATGCACTGACGAGCTCGTGCAAGTCCTCAAGGACAAGAACGTCGTTGCCCAAGCTGACGTCGCTCGTGTAGACGCCTTCAGGACGTATCCGCGGCGAGCGAACTGAATCCGCAATCGAAAACCCCCGGTTCAGCACCGGGGGTTTGTCTTTATTCGCTTAGAGCTGGTAGATGACGTCCTTGCGCTCGACGACGATCTTCCAGCTGCGACGCTTGGCGGCGGCGCGGAGCTTGCTGTTCGGGTTGAAGCAGATGGGGTTGTCGACGTACTGGAGGAACTGGACGTCGCTCTCCGAGTCGCCGACGCCGACGGAGCCCCTGAGCGTCAGGCCATGGTGGTCGACCGCCCGCGCCAGGACCTTGGCCTTGTCCGAGATGAGGTCCAGGAACTCGATGCCGCCGGTGAAGCGGTCATTCTTGTCAATCTCGTAGATCCGCCCGTAGACGTGGTCGAAGCCGTAATTCTGGCAGAACATGTCGAGGATGATCTTGGGCGAGTTCGAGATGGCCAGGAGGTAATAGCCCTTGAGATGCAGTTCCTTGATGAGGTCGCGGGTGAAGCAGTAGACGCGCTTGCCCATCTTGTCGACGACGCGCTTGGCGATGTGGAGGAAGGTCTTCTGGGAGACGCCCTTGAGATGCCGCCGGAAGGCTCCGATCACCGACATGATGTAGTCGTCGTAGGAACCCTCGCGGTCCAGCCACTTGGACCGGGCCAGGACGTATTCCTTACTGGTACTCTTGGGCATGACCCCCTCGGCAATCAGCGCCTCCAGCAGTTCCACCAGGAGGCTGGAGCGGAAGATCGTCCCGTCGATGTCGAAGATCGCCACTTTCCTCTTCTTAATGGGCATAGGCCTAACTTAGCTCTGAATTAGGGGTCGCGCGCCGCATGGGGATGTCGGCGGCGATGAAACTCGGCTTGTCGATGGTCGAAAGGTCGATTTCCTCGGTCTCAGTCTTATCATACCCGGTTTTGGCGATAGTCAGGTAGTACCTGCCGGCGCCGACGTAGAAACTGTAACGGCCCGAGGGGTCGGTCAACTTCGTCTCCAGTACCTTGTTGTAAGGCAGGGAGACGATGCGAATGACGGCCGCCGCGACCGGGGACTTGTCGGCCTCGTCGTAGACGATGCCTTGGTTCTTGGGTTCCGGGGTGACCGAGAGGCGCCGGAAGAGGGCGAAAGCGGCGATCTGGATGCCCAAGAGCGCCACCGTCACGAGGGAGGGCCGGGCGACGAGAGCCAAGACGCCCAGGATTGGACCGAAGGACGCCAGGAAGCGCCGAACGCCCCGCTTGTTCGCGGCGGAGAGCAGCACTTTCGGCTCCTCCATCGGGCCCGTCGTCGGATCAAGCGGGATGTTGGCCGTGACCGCGCCGCCGCCGAAGGGCACTTCAAGGAGCGTGCCATGATAGATGCCGTAGAACTTGCCGTCGTCGTCGACGCCGCTCATCGACGTGGCCGGAAAGCTGAAGCCGGGTTTCTGGACCTCCAGGCGGTAGCTCCCCGCCGGGGCGGTGAAAGCGTAGCGCCCGTCACGGTCGGTGACCTTGGCGCCCATGGGCCGGCTGGTCCGCGCGTCGATGAGACGGACGGAGGCGAGGTCGACCGGGACCTTGGTGGCGGCGTTGTAGACGGTGCCCCAAGTCTCGCGCTTGCGGCGGCCGACGAAGACGACGGGCTGGATTATGAGCAGGAAGAGGAACTGCCAGGCATTGGCGGCCGGCACGACCGTGGCGAGGACCGAGGCCAATCCAGCGCCGGTCGAGGCCAAGGCAACGGGCCAAGCGACCACGGCCCCGGCCTGGACTTCCGGCCGGGCGGTGACGGACTGGGCGACCGTGGCCGCCTGCCCCAGGGTGCCGTAGGCGATCTGGAGGTCCTCCGCCGTCGGCGTGATCTGCTGGAGGAAGTCCGGCGCGCTGAAGTTCTTGATGTTGCCCTCCGGCCCCTCAAGCATCGTCTCGGTCAGGCGGTGCGGCCCGGCCTTGAAGTCGCCGAGGTCACTCTCGAGATCGAAGCTGATCGTGTAGCCGCCGCAGTCGGTGCCATAACAGGGGCTGCCGTCCTGATTGCGGGTCTTGTAGACGAACGGCACGCCGCCCGGCTCGGGGTTGGCCGGGACGTTCAGCAGGAAGATCGGCTCAACTTCCTGTCCGGCGGGCGTGAGGCCGGCCTCCGAGATGGACTTGGCCTCGGGCGAGCCCAGGATCAGCCCGTGCTCCCCGGCGGCTGGGTAGTGGCTGTAGAACTCGAAATAGGACTCGACGGCGGTGCGGAGGGTCTTGATGTCAGCGACGCGCGCGGTGTCCCGCGACTTGACCCGGATGTAATTGTAGGAGACGAGACTGACGCTCGAAAGCACCCCGATGATGGCGGTGGTCACGAGCAGCTCGATGAGCGTGAAGCCTTTTCTCATAACAATCACTTTTGGCACTTCGGGCAGAAGTGCGCGCTGCGGGCGCCGATCCAGATCTTCTCGATGACGCCGCCGTCGCGCCGCCGGCACTTCTCCCCCGTCCGGCCGTAGACCGCGAGATACGGCTCGTTGCCGCCGGGCTGACCATAGACGTTGAGGAAGTCGTCCGCCGAGGTGCCGCCATGCTTCAGGGAATCCTTGAGCGTCCCCAGCGCCCCGCGATAAAGGCCCTTGAGTTCGGTCTCCGTGAGCGTCCCGACTTTCCGTGTGGGCCGTACCAGGGCGAACCAGCAGGCCTCGTCGGCATAGATGTTGCCGAGTCCGGCAATGCAGGTCTGGTCCATGAGCAAGGGCTTGAGCTTCTTGTTGGGGCTGCCGGTCAGGCACATCCGGAACTTCCGGTAAGTGAAACCGGGGTCGAGCGGCTCGGGACCGTAGCTCTCCTTGTCGAGGATGAGCTTGGCCAAATCCTTCGTCGGCACCAGTTTGAGGTAACCGAACTTACGCACGTCGCGGAAGAAAAGCTGACGCTTGTCGGCCAAGTGGAAGACGACGTGGTCATGCTTGGTCGGCGCCTCACTCTTGGAGCGGATCAGGAACTTGCCGGTCATCTTGAGATGCACGACGAGGGTCCAGCCGTTGGAGAATCCCAAGAGCAACAGCTTGGCGCGACGACCGAAGGTCTTGAGGGTGGCCCCGGCGAGTCGCTTCTGAAAAACCGTCGCCGAGACATTCAAACGCCCGGCAAAACGCACGTCAACAGAGACGATGCGCTTACCCTTGAGCTCGGACTCCAGCTGGCGGCGTACGGTCTCGACTTCGGGCAGTTCGGGCATATGAACTCATATTAGCTCATTTAGGCCCAATAAACCAAAAACTCCCCTTTCAGGGAGTTTTTGTCGAGGTCGGACCAAGTGGTCCGCCAACCAGGCTAGTCACGACTAGAATATAGCCGTTAAATCCCATGCTTGTCAACGTGGGATTGGCGGACCCACGGGGAATCGAACCCCGCCAACCGGGGCGACTAGCCTGGTTGGGCCCACCCGAAAAGCGTCCTAGCATAAACCACCCCCGAGGTGTCAATAGGTCAAGAAATCAGCTAACTCCAGCCTCGGGAACCTCATCAGGGCTGTTTTATGGTACAATTAGCCCGATATGTACAACGACGTACTGACCCAAAAAATCCTCGAAAGTCGCGGCGCAATGAAGCCGGACGACATCAAGACGGCCCTAGCCACGGCCCAGGACAAGAAGATCCGCCTGGAGGACGTCGTGATGGGTCAGATGCCGGAGGAGACCTTCTACCGGGCCGCCGCCGACTACTTCAAGGCGCCGTTCGTGGACCTGAAGGGCGTCCAGGTGCGCAAGGACATCCTTGACCTGATCCCGGAGCCGATCGCCACCACGCACCAGATCATCGCCTTCGACAAGGGCGCCGAGGTGATGAAGGTGGCGACCCTCGACCCGAACGACCTCCAGACCGTCGAGTTCCTCCAGCGCAAGACGGGCCTGAAGCTCGAGATGCACCTCACGACGCCGACGGCGCTCCGCGAGATCCTGAAGCAGTACAAGCGCTCGCTTAAGGCCGAGTTCGAGGACATCGCCAAGGGCGAGGCCGGGGCCGAGGCCGGCGCCACCGACCAGGACAAGTTGCGCGAGCTGGCCGAGGACCTGCCGGTCGTGCGCATCGTCGAGTCGCTCCTGGAGCACGCCGTCTTCGAGGGCGCTTCCGACATCCACATCGAGCCGACCGAGCAGGACCTCTCCGTGCGCTATCGCGTCGACGGCATCCTGCGCAACGTCATGACCTTGCCCAAGAACGCGCAGGCCGGCATCATGGCGCGCATCAAGGTGCTCTCCAACCTCAAGCTCGACGAGCATCGCCTGCCCCAGGACGGCCGCATGAAGATCTCCGGCCCCGGCTACAAGTACTCGGTCCGCGTCTCGACCCTACCGGTCATGGACGGCGAGAAGATCGTCATGCGCCTGCTCTCGGAGACCGCCCAGGCCCTGACGTTGCCGCAGCTCGGCTTCAACCCGGTCCACCTAGAGATGGTCAAGCGCAACATCATGAAGCCGCACGGCATCGTCTTCGTGACCGGGCCGACCGGCTCGGGCAAGACGACGACGCTCTACTCGGTCCTGTCCATCCGCAACACCCCCGGCGTCAACATCTCGACCATCGAGGACCCGGTCGAGTACCGCATGCTCGGCGTCAACCAGAGCCAGGTCAACCCCAAGATCGGCTTCACCTTCGCCATCGGGCTACGCACCCTCCTGCGGCAGGACCCGAACATCATCATGGTCGGCGAAATCCGCGACGGCGAGACCGCCGAGATCGCCACCAACGCCGCCATGACCGGCCACCTCGTCTTCGCGACGCTCCACACCAACGACGCCGTCACCGCCTTCCCCCGCTTGGCCGACATGGGCGTGCCCCGCTTCCTCGTGGCCTTCACCTGCAACATGATCATCGCCCAGCGTCTGGTCCGCAAGGTCTGTAAGAGCTGCACCCAGCCTTACATACTCACGAAGGAGCAGGTCGAGGAGATCAACCGGCTCTACAACTTCGAGAAGATCCGGAAGTCCCTAGTCGCTAACAAGCTAGCTCCCGACACCACCCTCGACAAGATCCAGTTCCACCGCGGCGCCGGCTGCAAGATGTGCAACGACGAGGGCTACAAGGGCCGCGTCGGCATCTACGAGGTTCTCGAGACGACCCGCGAGATTCAGGACCTGATCAACAAGAACGCCTCGAGCGGCGAGATTCAGGATGCCGCCGAGCGCCTCGGCATGATCAACCTCGTCACCGACGGTTTCACCAAGGCCATCGCTGGCGTGACCAGCCTGGAGGAGATCATGCGCGTCACCAAGGAATAACCCTGAATATGCCGGAAGCCCCGAAATCCTCGCTCTCCTCGATAATCGACAGCATCTTCCTGCGGGTCAAGCTCCCCCAGAAGATTTTCTTCACCGAAAACCTGCGCGTCATGGTCAAGGCCGGACTCTCGCTAATCGAAGCGCTCCGGACCCTGGCGCTCCAGACCGAGCAGAAGGGCTTTCGCGACGTCATCCTCGCGGTCCAAGCCGACGTCGAGAAAGGCACTTCGCTCTCCCAGGCGCTGGCCAAATGGCCCAGCATCTTCGAGCCGATTTACGTAAACATGATCTCGGCCGGCGAGGTCTCCGGCACCCTCGAAAAGACGCTGGAACAGCTCACCAGCCAGATGAAGAAGGACTACGAGCTGATTTCGAAGGTCAAGGGCGCCATGACCTATCCAATCGTCATCTTGTGCGCCGTCGTCGTCATCGGCATCGGCATGATGATTTTCATCATCCCGCAGATCCTCTCCGTCTTCGACGAGATTGGCCCAGACAAGCTGCCCCTGCCGACCAAGATCCTGATCGCGGTCTCGAACTTCATGAACCACAACGCCATCCTGGTCGTCCTGATCGTCATCGCCGTCGTGGCCGCCTTTTCCTGGGGCATCAAGACGGACCCGGGGCGCCGGATCTGGCACCGCTTCCTCCTCACTGTCTTCATCATCAGTCCCATCATCAAGAAGATCAACTTGGCCCGCTTCACCCGAACCCTGGCCTCGTTGCTGCGTACCGACATTCCCATCGTCCAGTCGCTTCAGATCACGTCCGACATCGTCCGCAACGTCTACTACCATGACGCCATGCTGGCGGCGGCGGTGGCGCTGGGCAAGGGCGAGCAGATCTCCTCGGTCCTGGCCAAGTCCCCCAAGCTCTTCCCGCCGCTCGTGGTTCAAATGGTCGCCGTCGGCGAACGCGCCGGCACCGTTGACCAGATGCTTGAGGAGATCGCCGAATACTACGAGAGCCAAGTCAACCAGACGATGGCCAACCTCTCGTCGATCATCGAACCGATCCTCATCCTCGTCCTAGGCGCGGCGGTCGCAGGCATCGCGCTCGCCATCATCACGCCGATCTACTCGATGGACATGAGTTTCGGCCAATAGAGTAAACTGAAGTCATGGCTCTCTTCGCCGACCCGACAATCAATTCCATCGGCCTCGACCTCTCCGACCACGTCTTCCGACTGATCGAGATTCGGCGTGGGCCCTTCTATCGCCGGACTCTGCAACTTCACCGCTACGCCGAGGAGCGTCTGCCGGACGGCCTCGTGACGCGCGGCGAGTTCAAAGACCCCGATGTGATCGTGGAGCACCTCAAGAACCTCCTCAAGAAAGCTTATGGCCACCACGCTTCGCGCGGTGCCATCGTGTCACTCCCGGAAACGCGGACTTTCATCAAGGTCATCAGCGTCAAGATGCCCGAAAATCCCGCTGACCTCGGCAAGGCGGTGCTCGCCGAAGCCGAACTGCACATCCCCACGGCCCTCTCCGACCTCTATATCGACTGGCAGGCGAGCGAGGACGTCCACAAGACCCCGGCCGGACGGACGGTCACCGTGACCATCGGCGCGGCCCCCAAGACGATCGTGGACAGCTATTCGCGCGTCCTCGAAGCCGCAGGCCTCGTCCCGGTGGCCTTCGAGATCGAGGCCCAGGCCATCGTTCGGAGCATCATCAAGGCTGACGACCCCGCGGCGCGGGACCGGGCGGTCGGCATCATCGACTTCGGCGCCACGCGGTCGAGCTTCATCGTCTTCGACCGCGGCACCATCCAGTTCACGGTCTCGATCCCCCTCTCCGGCGACGAGGTGACGCGACGCATCGCCGAGACGCTCAGCGTCTCGGTCGATGAAGCCGAACGCACCAAGCGCGAGTGCGGCGTCGACGCCCACAAGTGCGGGACGGCGCTCTGGAACATCGCCCATCCTTTCCTGCAGGAGATGACCGACCGCATCCTCGATGCCGTCAACTTCTACCGCGATCACTTCGCCGGCGGCCGGCCGCTCGACCAGATCATCATCTCGGGCGGCGGCGCCAACATGGCCCGCATCGACGAGCTCCTCTCCGACCTGACGAAGACCGAAGTCGTCAAGGCTGACCCCTGGATCAACATCGACCCGGACCGCTGTCCCCTGCCGCGGGAGATCATCCTGTCCTCGACCACCGCCGTCGGCTTGGCCCTGCGCCCGGTCGTGGAAAACGCGGACTGGAAAGCGCCGAAGCCCAAGAAGGCCAAGGCCGCGACGAAAATATGATCAACCTCAACCTACTCTCGCCCCAGCAGAAGGAGACGCTTCAGACGCGGGTTTTCTGCGCCTTGGTCGAGCGCTTCATGGGCACCCTCGTCCTCCTGACCGTCTTCCTGACGCTCACGCTCGTCGGCGTCAAGATCGGCCTGGCCGACCAGCTGAAGGTCATCGAGTCCGGACAACCGCTCTCGAACGAGTACGCGACCGCCAACGCCGACACTCGCGACATCAACAACATGGGGCGGCGCCTTGACCAGCTCCAGGGAGCCTCCGTGGCCTTCTCCCCCGGCATCCACGACCTCCTGGCGCGGGTGCCGGAGGGCGTCCAGATCTCCGGCATGAGCTTCGACGCCCGAGGCCATGCCTTCAGCGTAAGTGGCCTCGCCGATACCCGGGATAATCTGCTTAAGTTCGAGGAGTCCCTGCGCGGCTCGCCCTACCTCACCAATGTCGAGAACCCGCTGAACAATCTCTTCCAGAAGACCGACGCCAACTTCACGATGACGGCGGCCCTGCATCTGTCCGGCACGAGTACCGCCCCAACCCCAAAGCCATGAGACCCGGGAACCTCAACACTGCCATCGCCGTCGCCGCCCTCAGCACCGCCGCCGCCCTTGGTCTGGCTTTTTTCGTCGCCCTCCCGGCCTACCGGGATTCGGTCCAGACCGGGGAAAAACTCGTCGTAACCGAAAGCCAGGTCCAGGCCCAATACAACAGCCGCAAGAAACTTTCCGAGACGACCGAGCGCATCAAGTCCGCCCGGCAGATCCTCAAGGAACTCCAGGCCCAGTTCCTGCCGAACGGCTCGGAACTAGAGCTCATCACCGCCGTCGAGAAAATCGGCGACGACCAGGGTGTCGTCACGAGACTGACGATGAGCCCAGGCGGCGGCGTGGCCGGCCTGACGGAATACGACAAGAACTTCGCCCTGTCGATCAAGGGGCCTTACGCGAAAGTCCTGGACGCACTGGTTGATTTCGAGCGCCTCCCCTTCCTGGCCTCCTACGACTCCCTGACCTTGGATTCCGGGGGCGACGGCGCAGACTCACCCCTGATCCTGGAACTGCGCGGCTTCGTCGCCAGCCCACCCCAGAAAATATGAAAACCGCCACATTGGCCTTGTCTCGCCAGGCATTCCGCATCGCCCTAGTCGTCATCATCATCGCCTTCCTCGGCATCCTAGTCTGGATTTACCTCAAGTTCGGTGACTTCTTGATCGGCAAGATCGCGGTGACGGGCGATGCGCAGATACTCGCGACCATCGACCTGGACAAGCTGGAGCAGCTGGAGACCCAGAGGCAGGAGCGCCTGAACAAGCCGTACTTGCCGGAAATCCACAACCCCTTCCTGGCCGCCCCCAAACAGCCGCCCACGTCGATCCCCTAAATCTCAGTTCTTCTTTTTCTTCCAGGAGATAGTGGAATACTGGTCCGTCAGCAGGGGGAAGCTCGGCGGCGGCGAGTAGAGCAGGTTGCCGTCGTAAATGATGTTTCTGATCTGATAGCCGCTGCCGTCGGTGAAGGCGAAACCGTAGCGCACGTTGGTGGCGATCATGCCGAACAGGGTGATGGACTGCCGATCGTCATAAGGACTGCAATCGCTCTCATAAAAATACCGCCCGACACGGCCGTACTGGGCGATAAGCGCGGCGTCAATGCGCATGGTATCGCCACTGACCATTCCGGCGTTGATGTTCTTCTGGGCAATCAGGGAAATTACGTCGCTCCCGTCATAGTTGGTGTAACGCAAATCGCTGTTCACGGTAATGCTCCTGCGGTGGGCCGTATTGCCGTCCAAGGTCGCCGCCGCGATCGTCACGCGAGCCGAGTTGATCTGGCCGTCGACCCAGACGTTATCTGAGAGGAAGATGATGCCATTGGCGGGCAGGGCGTAGTTTTGCAGGAACGTCTGGCCGCCCGTCGCGATGCTCCAAGTGCCCCAACCGTCGCTGCCGTCGCTACTGCAGCTGTACGGAGGGGACACGAGCGTATTCACGCGGTAAATATCAAAGGTGTCATCGGTCTTGAGCACGATGTGATAGCCCAAGCCACCGGAGGCCGAAAAGTAACGTCCGCTCGTCGTCTGAGCGTCGGTCGACATCTGCGCTAGGTTGGACGAGAAGCCGGAGAAGTCTATCTCGGGGACCGGGAACTGGCGACCCGACTCGAAGACATCGGGGCGCGAGGGCACGGCCGCCGGCGGCAGGGGGTCGACTGGCGAAACGTGGGTATGCACGCCGAACTCGGCGCCGCCAGTATGATCAGGATCGTCATACGAGGCGACAGCGCTGCTCACCAAGTTATGCGCCAGGCCGTCAAAACGGATGCCATCATTCGACTGGATGGGACCGAAGACCTCAGTACCCTCACCGAAGCGCATCACGTCGTTGGCCGCCACGGCATACTTGGCCAAGGACGGCTTGGCGAACTTGACTTCGATGGCCTGCTTGATATTGGTATCCGCCGTTACGGTGCCGGTCGACTTGACGATTACGAGCGTCGAACCGACCGGCGGTGCCGTGATGGTCAGGGTGAACTGGCCGAGAACGTTGCCGTCCTTGTCGAGGAAACTATGGACGTAGGGCCCAGCATGGCCAGTGCCATCCTGGAAATCGCCGGCGGCGTGCGCCAGGTGCCAACGATAATACTCGATGCCCGCTTCAGCGACTTGCTGGGCGACGACAGTGCGACTGGCGGCCTGGGACGCCTTGATGAGCGTGAGGCCCCATTGGACGAGACCGGCCAAGATGACCGTGCCGACGGCGATGAAGACCATGGCCTCGATGATGACGCTGCCAACCGGCTTACGTTTGATCATAAGTTATCCTTCAGGTTGCGCATGGTGACTTGGGTCGTGACCGTAATCGGCCCCGGTGGACGCCCCGGCAGGCGATCGACCGTCAGGGTGATCTTCACCAAGCGCACGTTCTCCTTGATGACCGGCTGGGTAAGCGGGGCGGTCGAGCCGTCATAGGAGTCGTCGTAATACTCGAAAATCGGGTCAAGGCCGGAGAGGTCGCGGACCTCGGCGACCGTAACTTCAGTCCCGGTGTAGACGGGCGGGTTGCCGGTGGGCTCAATGACGCCCTTCATCAGGATGTTGCCGGACCGGTAGTAGCGGATGCGTTCGATCACCCCATCGTCGTCATAATCGCTGTAAAAGGCCATACTGTCCGTCGCCGACGAGACGATGGGGTAGGCGCCGTTCGCGGCCGGTTGCGTCGAGCGGACCTCGCTAGCCCAAGTATTGATGAACTTGAGGACGTCAGCCTCCTCCGACATGCTGTCGAAAGCCGTGGTGTTGAACGCCAAAACCGAGCTCTCAAGCGTCCAGACCATCAAACTCGCCACGGCGAGCAAGGCGACTCCAACGATGACATCGACGATTCCAAAACCTCGGTGAGAGTCCATATCAGCTTGGAGTAAGCGGGACGTTGAGCGACTGCCAGGCGGCGGACGGGTTCACATTGCTCGTCGTAGACGTCTGGTAACCGGTGTGGGAGACGACCAGCGTGTAGGTGCCGGTGGCCAGTGACCCGAAAGTAACTTGGCCCGGTGGGGTGCAGGTGGAAGTGAAGGTGAAGCTCGTGTCGGAGACGTCCGGCGTCGAGCTGGTGCTGGCGGTCGTAAGCGACATCCGATAGCGCAGGTAGCGGTCACCGTTGTGCACCGAACTGATGTTGGTGTTCGTCGCGGTGTAATACGACCAAGGCGTGCCATCGGGGCCGCGGAAGAGCCAGGTAGCGTCGTCACTGTTGGTGGCGATCTGCATGCGCACGCTGTTTGTCCCGGTTGGGGCCGGCTGGCTGGTAGGCAACCACTGGAACTGGTAGAAGTTGCTGGCCGAGCCGGTGTCGAAGGACGAGGAGGTGAGCGTGCCCGAGGTCGCGTACTTCCCGGCCGACAGTGCCAATTTGACGTCGCCGGCGGGCGAGTGCGTGTCGATGCCAGCATCGGACGAGAAGTAGCGCGTCGCGTCCGAGAAGTCCACCTGGCCGGAAGCACCCGACCAGTCAGTCTGGGTCAGGAAGCCGCGGTCGGTGATGAGCGTATTGTCGTAACCCGTCTTGTACAGGCGCACGGATGCGTTGGTAATCGGCAAGCCTGTCTTGGAGTCACTCACGGTCACGAGCAGGGCATTAGGTGTCTTGCTCGAAACAATCAGCATGAAATTCTGTGACGAGCCGGGCGCGAGGTAGAGCGGCGAGAGCGGCACCGTCCCCGCCAGCTGGCGAGTCATGTCCTGGAAAGTGACGTTGTAGTTGTCATATTCAAGATTCGGCAGGTTCAGGAGTCCGCCGGAGTCCGTGGCAAAATTGTAACTGTACTTCAGCTGGTTGGGCGAAGTGCCAATGAGCGTGGCCTTGGCGACGTTAAAGGCGACGTTGGCGACCGGGGCACAGGTAGCCGTGACAGTCGAGATGTTCAGGGCGGCCACCTTGTCGATGGTCATCGTCAGCTGGGTGACGGTCTGAATCGCCACCGTAGCGTTCTTCTTGACCGGGTTCCACACGGTGCTGTGGTACGCGTAGGTCTGGTCCGTCGAGTAACCGGCCTTGGTGGCCGTGACATTCCAAGTGTACGTGCCGGGCACGGCGTCGATGATGTTCAGGTTGCCATTGTTGTCGGTCACGTCGTCAATGACAACGGTCGGGGTGCTTGAGGCGTTCACGATGTGCACCGAGGCACCCGGGACCGCCAGGCCAGTCGCGTCGTCGACCTTGAGGAACAGGGCGCCGTTGGTCGAGGCCGACTCCAAGTTCTTGGGAGCGACGCGACCGGTGAACTTCAGCGGGGCGAAGCCGGGACAACTGCCCGCGCAGGTGATGTCGAGCTCCACAATCTTGTAGTCGGCGGGCGAGAGGTCGTTCGGAGTGCCGCCAATCGTGCCGTCGAAGGGGTCATCGACGTTACGGACGGTGGTCGTGACGATGAAGGGAATGCCGCTCCGAGTGACGTTCGCGACGTGCGCCAATTTGCCGGCAGGCAAGCCGCCGACTTCGCCGACGTCGGTGTACGGCAGGTTCCGGGCGATCTCGAAACGCTCGTTGGCCAGGGCCGAGGCCGCCGTCACAATGCGCGAAAGCCGGATGGCCCGGTAGACCCCGCTGAACGCGCCAAAAAGGCTGTAGGCGAAGAGCGAGATTATGGCAATGCCGACGACGGCCTCGATGACCGTAAAGCCGCGCTTTTGATGAGTCTTAGATTTAGCGTCAAATTGGCTCATATTATCGAATCGGAATGCTTCTAGAGTCCAAGGAAAGTATACCAGATAAGCTCAATCAAAACACCCTGCACCAGGCGGTGCAGGGTTTCATTTTCGGGTCTGGGCCTGGCGGGAGGTTTTCTTCAGGGCCGTGATTAGCCGCTCGATGTCGGCGGCGGTATTTTCGGGGCCGAAGCTGACGCGAAAGACGGAGCGAGCGCGGGCATCCAAAAGCCCGAGCGCGCGCAAAACCTTGGAAGCTTCGCGACTGCCGGCGTGGCAGGCCGAACCGGCCGAGACCATCACGCCTTCGCGACCAAGCAACAGAACGACGAAATCCGCCTCCGCGCCGGGCCATTCGAGCGCCACGACGTGCGGCGAAGTCTCGCCCAAGGGCAAGCGGCGGATGCCGAGCCCGGACTCGGCGAGTCCCCTATCCAAAGCTGCGCCAAGTTTCAGGTAGAGTTCTCGGTCGGCATTCAAGCGAGTCTTGAGAGATTCGGCCGCCGTGCCGAAGCCGACGATCCCGGCGACGTTCTCCGTGCCGCTCCGGCGATTGGATTCCTGGCCGCCGCCATAAACCAACGGCTCGATTTTCACGCCTCGACGGACGACGAGGGCGCCGACGCCCTGCGGACCGCCGATCTTGTGGGCCGAGAGCGTCAGGAGGTCAATGCCGGACTTGCGAAAATCAATCGGCGTCGCGACGGCGGCCTGGACGGCATCGACATGGAAGAGCGGGCGGGGCTTGAGGGTCCCAAGCGCCGAGGCAATCGCCTCAATCGGCTGGACGGTACCGACCTCGTTGTTGACCCACAGGCAGGAAACCAGGCCCGCGCCAGAAGCATGACTCGCGATTGCCTCGGGTGCCGATAAGACGACCTCCAAGCCCTGCCGAGCCAAGGCGGCGAAAGTCTCGCTGACCGAGGGATGTTCGATGTTCGAGACGACCGCGCACTTGAGGTTATTGGCGACGACCGCACCGCGTAGGGCCAGGTTATTGGCTTCGGTCGCGCCGGAGGTGAAGATGACTTCCGCCGGGTCGGCGTTGACCAAAGCCGCCACCTGGTTGCGAGCCCGTTCGATGGCTTCCCGCGCGGCGAGGCCCAGTGGATGGACCGACGAGGGGTTGGCGCCCGGGCCCTTGAGGTGCGGCAACATCGCCTCTAAGCTCTCGGGGCGAAGCGGTGCGCTGGCGGCGTTATCTAGATAAGCTGAAGTCATGATGATTAAATCTAGCTCTAAAAGCGCCAACGGTCAACAAAAAATCCCCATGCCCAACGTCAGGAGTTTTCCTCAACTAAAGCCGCCGCGCGATAGGCGCAGAACTCGCATTCGGGGTCGCTCGCCGGCACCGGCCCGTCGAGACAGGACTTGATAGCGAGAAGCTTGAGCTCGACCCAATCGGCCCGGCCCTCGTACGGAATAACCTTAATGTCGAACTCCAGCTTGCCGTCGAAAGCCTTCCGGTCAGCCCGGCCGTTGCAGTAGACGAAGTAACCTAGGTCGCTCACCTTGAAGCCCAGGCCGCGAAGCAGCCACTGGTAGACTTCCATCTGGCGCTTGTAGGAATCCTGCCAAGCGGCGTCGAGGTTGACCTCGGTCGTCTTGCTCGTGGCCTTGTAGTCAACGACGATGATCTCATGCTTAGGGTTCACCCAGACGTCATCGACGGCGCCGGTGATAAGCAGGTTCGTCGCCCGGTCGAGGTGCTGGACGCCGACGAAGTTCTCGCGCCACTCGTTCAGCTGCGGATGCTGGTATGGAATGGCGTCGATGCCATAGGCCTTCATCAGGGGATGCTTGGTGCGCCCCACGCGGTGCAGGTCGAACTCCTTCTTGAGCAGGGCGTCGACGGCGAGGTTCAGGTTGAACGGCGGGCCCGAGGGCCGGCCGACGCCGCGCCGCCGGTCGAGCCAGAAGCACCTCGGGCAGTCGACGAAGAGCTCGATCTTCGAGCGCGAGAGCTTGAAAGGTTCCGGGGCGGCCGGATCGTAGATGTTCCGTGAGCGTTTGTATTCGGCGAAGCTCATGTTTTCAGTAGTTTCATGATTCGCTTCACCGACCCGTCCAAGTCGCGCTCGATTTCGTGCTCCCAGATTCTCATGACCTGCCAGCCGTGCCGCCGGAGCGTGGCGAAGTTGCGGCGGTCACGGGCGCGGTTGCGCTCGATCTTCTCCCGCCAGAAGTCTTTGCTCAAACTCCCCCGCCAGGCCGGATAACGCCAGCCGTGCCAGAAGTCGCCGTCGAGGAAGACGGCAATCTTGCGGGCGGGCCAGGCGAGGTCCGGCGTCCCTGGTGCACCCCGATAGTGCTTGCGGAACCGGACACCCTGGCGGCGGAGCACCGTAAAAACCACCCGTTCCAGGCCGGTGTTCTGGCTCTTGATTGAGGCCATGATGCGACTCCGCACGGCCTTCGAGAACTTGTCAGGCATAGGCTGATTATAGCAGAAAATATGGGTAAGAGCCTTGACAAAAGGGCAATTTTGTGCTATCCTCAGTTAAAGTCAAGAAACCACAACGTTCCTTCAACGGAGGTTCGGTAATGGAAATCAAGTCGCTCTTTTCAATCGCTTCAAGCGTGCTCGTCATCGCCGCCATCGTCCCCCTCATCCTGACCATCCTGCGCGACCGGCACAATCCCAAAGGGTATCACCCACCCATGGTGACCTGGACCATCTGGGCCGGCGTCGACCTCGTCGTCGTGTTCAGCATGTACGCCAAGGGCGCGGTCAGTGGACTGATGATCGGCGGAACCGTCGGCGCAGTCGTCGTCGCCGGGCTCTCCCTGAAGTACGGCAAGCGCCACTGGGAGACCACCGACAAGATATGTTTCGGTGGCGCGATCCTCGGCGGTCTCGTCGCCCTGATGCGCCCCGAACTGGGCCTCATGGTCAGCAACGTCGTCCTGCTCATCGGCGGCTATCCGACCTTCAAGAAGTCCTACCTCGAGCCCTACAAGGACAGTCTGGCCGTCTGGAGCATCTTCGCCGCTGCCTGCGTCCTGGGCGTGCTCGCCGTACCCCACCGGACCATCGCCGCCGCCTCGGGGCCAGTCACGTTCCTGGTCATCGACGGCACGATCTGGGCCCTCCTGCTCGGACCGCGTCTCAAGCGCCTGTTCGCCTAGCCGTTCAGTTCCCTCGGCCCCGCCAGCGCGGGGCCTTTCTTTTTGCCAGAAAATTAAGGGTTCTGTCATGGCGAGTCGTCCGACCCGGCAACCGCCCACGGCAGGTTCGCCAACCGGCGAACCCTCGCGTCCGACTCGGGCACCTGCCGTTGTCGGTCGCCGTGCCGCACGACTCGCAAAGCCGCGCCACCCGCGATTTTCTGGCCATATGATAAGATATCGGCATATGAAAGCCTCGGAATTCAACTACCAACTGCCGGAGGAACTCATCGCCCAGAAAAGCGCCGAGCCGCGCGAATCGGCTAATTTGCTGGTTCTCGACCGCGCCACCGGCGACATCAAGCATCGGCACGTTTTTGATTTGCCAGATTATCTCCGCTCCGGCGACGTCCTGGTCGTCAACGTCAGCAAAGTATTCAACGCCCGGCTGAAAGGAAAGGTGGGCGCGAACAAAGCCGAACTGTTCCTCGTAAAACCAGTCGGAACGAACTGGGAATGCCTCGGCAAGCCCGGTAAGAAACTGGCCGTCGGCGCCGTTTTCCAAACTGACGGTTCGACTGGCCAAGGTCTTTCCGGCACGGTCCGAACCAAGCATGAGGACGGCTCGCTCCTGGTTGATTTCGGGTTGTCCAAGGACGAGGTCATGCGCCGGGCCGACCTCGTGGGCGAGATTCCCGTGCCGCCCTACGTCAAACGCCTGCCGAAAGACCGCGCGGAATACCAGACGGTCTACGCCCAGCACGAAGGCTCGGTGGCGGCACCGACTGCCGGCTTCCACTTGACCAAGTCGCTCCTCGAAAAAATCCGGGCCAAGGGCATCGCGGTGCTGGAAGTAACGCTCCACGTCGGACTCGGGACCTTCCTGCCGATCCGCGTGGACGACCTCTCGGCGCACCAGATGCACTCCGAGTGGGTCGAGATTCCAGAAGCGACCGCCGCCGCCATCAACCAGGCCAAATCGGAAAACCGCCGCGTCATCGCCATCGGCACCACCACCACGCGCGCCCTCGAAGGGGCGGCCAAGGCGCTCGGCGGCATTCTGGCGGAGTGGCAAGGCGAGGTCAACATCTTCATCAGCCCCGGCTTCGGGTTCCAGGTCATCGACGGGCTCCTGACCAATTTCCATCTGCCGAAATCGACTTTGCTCGTGCTCGTCTCCGCCTTCGCCGGCCGGGAGCGTATCTTGGCGGCTTATCGCGAGGCCGTGGAGCGAAAGTACCGCTTTTACTCCTTCGGCGACGCCATGCTGATCGTTTGACAATCGGCCCCCGGTTTGGTTAAGGTGGGTTCAGCTCATTTCAAGGAGGCACCCATGTCCAAAGAACTAGATCCCATGGATATCGCCCTAACCGAGGTCGGAGAAGGCGATCTTTTCGCCGAATCCATCGTAGGCAAGCCGCCGAAGCTGGACGGGCTTTGGCGGGCCAAGTGCGGCTGGCTGGTTCACTTCGACGAAGCGGGCCGGATCCAGCACCTGTCCTTCCACGCCAGCGAGAGCGACGAGCAGCCGAATCCCGAGGAAGCCGTCGAGCTCCGGGAACGGATACGGCAACTGCCGTTCGACCCCAAGTTCGATACCAGCGCCACCATCGAGCTCCTCAAACAGATCCGGGCCCGCACCGCCTCCTTCCTCGTGAAGCTGATTCACGACCAGACCAACGAGGTCGCCTGGGTGCTCTACCACCACGCCGTCCTGGACCCGGAGCAAGCCAAGAGCCTGCTCTGCGTCAGCCTGCGGGTCATCGAGTCCGACGAGGCCGAGAACGAGACCCTGGAAGGCGAACCCGCGGAGACGCCACTGACGGACGCCGATCTCGAGCGGCTGGAACTGGGGAATCCGCCCGACGACGACAAAGACGAGTAGCAAGACGACAAGCCCGGGCCATGACCCGGGTTTTTTATTGCCCCAACCATTCGTCACGGAAGGCGCGGAATCTCCCTTCGACGATGGCGGCGCGCATGCGGCGCATCAGCTCCAACATGAAGTGGACGTTGTGGATCGTGGCGAGGCGGAAGTAAGTCAGTTCCTCGGACACGAAGAGATGTCGGAGGTACGCGCGCGTATGCGTGCGACAAGTCGGGCAGGCGCATTCAGGATCGATGGGGCGCAGGTCGCGCTCAAATTGCTTGTTGCCGATCTCGAGGCGCCACTTCTTGGCGGCCCCCTGGGCGTGGCAGTAGAGCGCGCCGTTGCGGGCCTGGCGCGTCGGAGCAACGCAGTCGAACATGTCGATGCCACGCTCGACCACGGTGAAGAGGTCGCCCGGCGAGAGGCCGACGCCCATGGCATAACGGGCCTTGGCGCGCGGCAGGAGGTCGGCGATCCAGCCGAGCGTCTCGGCGGTCCGGGCCATGTCGTAACCGATCGACTCGCCGCCCACGGCAAAACCGTCGAACGGCAGCTCGGCGATCTTGGCGGCCGACTCGCGGCGCAAGTCTCTCCAGATGCCGCCCTGGACGATGCCGAAGAGCTGTTGCTTCCAAGGCGGCGCGTCGGCTTTGTCGGCAAAGGCCATGAGACACCGTTCGGCCCAACGGTGGGTCCGGTCCATCGCGGCGCGCGCCTCGGGCTCCCCCGCCGTGTCGGCGGTGCACTGGTCGAAGGCCATGATGATGTCGGCTCCGAGTTTCTGCTCTATGCGAATCGCCACCTCCGGCGTGAAACGGTGGCTGGAGCCGTCGAGATGCGACTTGAAGGTGACGCCGTCCTCGTCGATCTTCACGAGGCCACCATGCTCCCCGCCCTTGAGGGCCAGCGAAAAAACTTGGTAGCCGCCGGAGTCAGTCAGGATCGCCCGGTCCCACTTCTGGAAACCGTGAACGCGGCCGAGCGCCTGGACGACGTCCTCCCCAGGCCGCAGATGCAGGTGATAGGTGTTGTTCAGGATGATCTCCGCCCCGAGCGCCTTCAGGTCGACGGCGTCCAGTGACTTCACCGTGGCGGCCGTGCCGACCGGCATGAAAACCGGCGTCAAAACGTCGCCGTGGTCGGTATGGATGACGCCAGCGCGCGCGGCACCGTCCTCGCTAGTCAGGGTGAAATTCCGGGACATAACGCCTCATCATGGCCAGAAAACGGGAGTTGGTCAAGGTTCCTCATTGACAATCAAGGTCGCTCGTGGCAATTTAGGCTAGCGTTCTTTCAACCGACCGCAGGAGGCAAACCATGACCGAGATCCTTTTGAACGAATGGCGCAGGTACCAAAACGACGGGACGCCGGAAAAGGCCCCAGCCGGGATGGTCCGTGCCTCAAGAGTCGTCCGGGGCCAAGGAATCCTCAAACAGGACTTTGCCAGCCTCAAAGAGGCGCTCCGCATCGCGAGCATCGGAATCGACGACGCCAGAATCGCCGTCTATTTCCACGACGACACTGGCAAGCTCGTCTATGAGCTGAATCCCCTGAAGCACACTGTGGCTCAAGACTGGCGCAAAATGACCAGCCAGTATCCGAAGGCGCCCGTCGGGATGGTCCGCATGGTCCTAAAGGACCTGGATTATCCCTCCAGTTCAGAAGAGCGTGACTTCGCCAGCCTCGCCGAAGCCATCAGCGAAGCCGAACCGCGGATGAGTTCTGTCCAGATCCGCGGCACCGCCTACGACGACCGAGGCAACCTCATCTGCGAGATTGTCCCCTAGCAAAACGACCCCCGAACTGGGGGTCATTTTTTATCTCGTCCTAGTCGTAAATCTCACGGCGGTGACCGAGATGCAAGACCAGCAGAATATTCAATCGCCCGTCTTTCCCGACCTCGAAAATTACCCGGTAGTCACCCACGCGGAAACGATAAGTCCCAGCCAGGACACCCTTTAGTGACTTGGCGAACGAGAGCGGACGGTCCGACGCGCAGTACTCGTCAATCTTGTCGAGCAGGCGACGGGCGGTCGGCTTATCGAGCTTGGCCAAATCGTCCTTGGCCCGGTGCGTATAGCGCGGCTCCCAGCCCATAGCCTAAAGGCCGAGTTCCTTGCGAATCTGGGCAGCCGAATAAGTCCGGCCGCGGCGGGCGTCTTCCCGTGCCTCCGTCACGCCTTGGAGCAGACTCTCCAGTGAGGCTTCTTTCTGGTCCAGAGGCCGAAGCTCGAAAAGAGGCTTGTTCTTGCGTAGGATGATGAGGCGCCGATGCTGACGCACAGCCGCCTCGGACAGCACGGCCATGTTGGCGCGAAATTCCTTGATCCCGACGAATTGGGTGGTCATAAGCTTGATGTTAGGTGTACCCCAAGCGTACACCTGAAAATAAGGATAGTCAAGAGAATAAAAAGGCCCGCATTGACGCACGGGCTTTCTAGACGACGATGCTAGAAGATTTCAGACGATTCTAGGCTGCAGAACAGGACGAACAGCGCCACGCCAGAGACGACGGCCCAGGTTGTCCCGAACCGATCGTAGATGGTCATATCCGTCAAGATCGCCAATATGGCGGCGGCGATCAGCCCAAAGCCGTAGCAGGCGACTGACGTGCTCATGCACATGGGCATGGGGCCCATGGCTGGGCCACCGCCCATCCTAGATGCCTGGCCCATGAGTCCCAGGTCCCGGCGCACTTCAGCGCGATATCGGAGATGCCTGAGAATCTGGACGACCACGAAAGCTAGGAGCCACCAATACCATGAGAATCCGAGTACCATTCTGACCTCCAAAAGAGCAGTGATGCTACTTCCTTACCATTATGGGTTCAGGATGTCAAGTTCCATCACTAGCCCAAAAACTCCCCTTTCGGGGAGTTTTTAGCGGTTTCGTCAAATCAGCGGGCGGCCGGTCATGTCAGCGGGTTGGGGCACGCCCATGATCTTGAGCACCGTCGGCGCGACGTCGGAGAGCATGCCGATCGGCGGGTTGAGGCTAAGATCGCCCCCGACCATCTCCAGCGCCTCGCCGGCGAGCCCCTCGTACTGGCGGCCGATGATGATGAAGGGCACGGGGTAGGTCGAGTGCTCCTTGTCGATGCCGCCGGTCTGGAGGTTGACGACCTCTTCGGCGTTGCCGTGATCGGCGGTGATGAAGACGACGCCGCCGCGCAGGAGCACCGCGTCGACGATCTTGCCGACGCACTCGTCGGTCACCTCGGCCGCCTTGATGGTGGCCGCGAGGTTACCGGTGTGGGCGACCATGTCGGGGTTGGCGAAGTTGGCGGCGATGAAGTCGTAGGTGCCGTCGGCGATGGCCTGGACGATGCGCGTTGTGATCTCGCGGGCCGACATCTCGGGCTTCTGGTCATAGGATGGCACCTTGGGGCTGGGTACGATGATGCGGTCCTCGCCCAGGAACGGTTCCTCGCGCATGCCGTTCAGGAAGAAAGTCACGTGGGCGTACTTCTCGGTCTCGGCGATGTGCAGCTGCTTCAGTCCCGCGTCGGAGACGACCTTGGCCAGGCAGGTGCTGATGGGCTCGGGTGGGAAGGCCACGGCGACCGGCAGGCCCTTCTCGTACTCGGTCATGGAGACGACCATAACGTCCTTGAGCTCGGGCCGGGCGAACTTGTCGAAGCCGGGGGCCGCGAGCGCCTGGGTCATCTCGCGGGCGCGGTCCGGCCGGTAGTTGAAGAAGATGACCGAATCGCCGCTCTCAATCTTGGCGACGGGTTGGCCGTTCTCGAGGATGACGGTCGGCTGGAACTCCTCGTCGTAGACCTGGGCGGCGTAGGAGCCGCGGATGGCCTGGATGGGGTCCGTGGCGGTCACGTCAGCCTTGCCCTCCACGATGGCGCGATAGGCCTTCTCGACCCGCTCCCAGCGGTTGTCGCGGTCCATGGCCCAGAAGCGCCCGCAAATCGAGGCAATCTTGCCGCGACCCACGGCCTTCATCTTGTCGAGCGCGCGGCCGACGAAATCGACGCCGGCGTTGTAAAGCGTGTCGCGACCGTCGAGGATGGCATGCAGATAGACGCGGTCGAAGTTCTGGCGCTGGGCGAGGTCCAAGAGGGCCAGGAGATGGTCGAGGCTGGCGTGGACGTTGCCGATGGAGGTGCAGCCCAGGAGATGCAGCTTGCCGCCGGTCTGCCGAGCGTGCTCGATGGCCTTGAGCAAGGCGGCGTTGCTGAAGAACTCGCCGCTCGTGATGGACCGGTTGATGCGCGGCAGGCTCTGGTAATAGACCTTGCCGGCGCCGATGGTCAGGTGCCCGACCTCGGAGTTGCCCATCTCGCCCCACATCAGGCCGACCTCTTCGCCGGAAGCGAGGATGGTCATGGACGGGAAATGCGAGGCGTATTCGCGGATGTTCGGGGTCTTGGCCAAAGCCAAGGCGTTGCCGGCGTCCGGCGGCGCGACGCCAAAACCGTCGAGGATCAGCAGCACGACTGGACGGGGCATGGCATCCATAACATCAGATCAGGGAGTCAAGAGCGAGCCGACTTATACTACGCCAAAAGCGGTATCGTATCAAGATTTCATTCGCTCAAAAGCGAGCGACCCGTCATCTCCAGCGGCTGACGCATGCCCATGACGTCGAGGATGGTCGGGGCCACGTCGGCCAGGATGCCGCGCGGCAGCTCCCGGAAGCCCTCAAGGCCGGGGCCGGCGATGATGAAAGGCACGGGGTAGATCGAGTGCTCAGTCATGACGGCGCCGGTCGTCGTGTCGATCATCTCCTCGACGTTGCCGTGGTCGGCGGTGATGACGAGATACCCACCCTTCGCTTTGACGGCCGCCCAGAGCTTGCCGAGGCACTTGTCGATCGACTCGACGGCCTCAATCGCCGCCGTCAGGTTGCCGGTGTGGGCGACCATGTCGGCGTTGGCGAAGTTGACGGCGATGAAGCGGTAGCCGTTGCCCTGATAGCGGTTGATGACGGTGTCGGTGATCTCGGGCGTCCGCATAAACGGCGCCATGTCGTAACGCGGGATGTTGAGCGAAGGGATCTTCAGGCGCTCCTCCTTGTCCAGGAGCTCGACCCGGCCGCCGTTGAAGAAGTAGGTGATGTGCGAGAACTTCTCGGACTCGGCGACGTAGAGCTGGCTCAAGCCCGCGAGGACGTCCGGCAGGGTGTTCTTGATGTCGCGGGCGGGGAAGGCGGTGAAGACGTGCGGCAGGTCCGGGCCGAAATCGGTCATGGCGGTGAAGCGGATGTTGCGGGCGATGACGCGCCGCTCGAAGGCGCCGGGGTTGACCTGCTCGAAGTCCGGCTGGACGAAGGCCTTGGTCAGCTGGCGCGCGCGGTCGGAGCGGAGGTTGAAGAAGTAGACGCCGTCGTTGTCGCCGACCTGCCCGATAGGCATGTGATCCTGGTCGACGATGACCGTGGGGATGACGAACTCGTCGGTCTCGCCGCGGTTGTAGGCCATGAGCAGGGCCGACTCGGCGTCCGGCGCCGCGATGCCCTCCCCCGCCACGACGCAGTGGTAGGCCAGCCCCAGTCGCGCCCAGTTCTTGTTGCGGTCCATGGCGTAAAACCGGCCGCAGATGCTGGCGATCTTCTCATGCGGCTGGAGACGGCTCTCGATCTCGCGGATCTGGGCGGGGGCGGCGAAACGCGGCCCGTCGCGACCGTCGGTGAAGAGATGCAGGCGCACCTTCTGGATCTTTTGCTGGCGGCAGAACTCCAGCAGGCCGTAAAGGTGGTCCATGCTGGCGTGCGCCGACTTGCCCGTCGAGATCATGCCCATCAGGTGAGCCGTGGTCCCGTACTTGAGGACATGCTTGGCCGTCTCGAGGAAGGCGGTGTTGCGGAAGAAAGTGCCGTCCTCGATGGCCTCGCTGATGTAGACCGCATCCTGCTTGACGATGCGCCCGGCCCCGAGGTTCATGTGGCCGGCCTCGGAGTTCCCGGGCTGGCGCTTCGGGAGCCCCACGTGCGAGCCGTGAGCGAAGAGCTCCGTGTGGGGGTAGTTGGCCCAGAGCGACATCAAATTGGGGGTCTTGGCCATGAGGACCGCGTTGCCCTGCAGCCCGGCTGGGGCCGAACCGAAACCGTCCATGATGATCAGGATGACGGCGGGCAGATGGGGTTCGGGCATATGGCAGGCGGACGGGCGGGTCAGAGACCGACTTCGTCCTCGATTTCCATCAGGCGGTTGTATTTCTCGAGCCGTTCGCTGCGCGACATCGAGCCGGTCTTGATGAACTCGGCCGAGACGGCGACGGCGAGGTCGGCGATGGTGGTGTCGGCGGTCTCGCCGGAACGGTGCGAGACGGCAATCTTGTAGCCGTGTTCCTGGGCCAGGCGGATGGCGTCGATCGTCTCGGAGAGCGAGCCGACCTGGTTGACCTTGATGAGGATGCCATTGGCCACGTGGGCGTCGATGCCGAGGCGCAGGCGGCTTGCGTTGGTGACGAAGAGGTCGTCGCCGACCAGCGTGGTCTTGCTCCCGAGCTTCCGGGTGAGCTCCTTCCACCCTTCCCAGTCGTCCTCGGCGCAGCCGTCCTCGAGGAACAGGATCGGGTACTTCTTGACCAGATGGGCGTAGTACTCGACCATCTTCTCGGCCGAGAGCTTCAGTCCGTCGGCGGCCAGGACGTACTGGCGCTTCTTGGGGTCGTAGAACTCGGAACTGGCCGGGTCGAGGCCGATGCCGACTTCCGAGCCGAGCTTGTAGCCGGCGGCTTTGACGGCGGCGGCGATGAGCGTGAAGGACTCGGTGTTCTTCTTGAGCTTGGGCGCGAACCCACCCTCGTCGCCGACGGTGATGGGGAAACCCTTGGCCTTCAGCAGCGACTTCAGGGCGTGAAAGACCTCCGAGCCGCAACGGACGCGCTCCCGGAACTTCTTCTGCCGCGGGATGATCATGCATTCCTGGAAGTCGACGCTCCAGCCGGCGTGGACGCCGCCGTTCAGGACGTTCATGGTGGCGAGGGGCATGACCCAGGTCCGCTGGGGCAGCTCGAACACGTCGCGGAGATAGCGATAGAGCGGCAGCTGGAGCGAAGCGGCTCCGGCGTGGGCGGCGGCGAGGCTGACGCCGAGGATGGCGTTGGCACCGAGTCTCGACTTGTTGGCGGTGCCGTCTAGGTCAATCATCCGGTTGTCCATCTTGCGGTGCTGTTGGACCTCCAACCCCAGGAGAGCCGGGGCGATGACCTCGTTCACGTTCTTCACGGCCTTCAGCACGCCCAGCCCACCGTAGCGGTTCTTGTTGCCGTCGCGGAGTTCCAAGGCCTCATGGACGCCGGTCGAGGCGCCCGAAGGGACGGACGCGACGCCGACGGCGCCGTCGGAGAGCGTCATCTTGACCTGAACCGTGGGGTTGCCGCGCGAATCCAAGATTTCGCGGCCGTGGATGGAGCGGATGGTGGGCATGGTCTTGATTTTAGAGGAGCTCGTAATTGACAGTGACGTCGACGATGACGTCCTGCGAGCCCGTCTGGATGGACGGGGCGGGGGCGGCGGCGATGCCGGCACCCATGGCCATGTCCTTGGCGTACATGATCGGCGGCTGGTATCCGCCGGAGACCGACTCGCTGAAGCTGACGATCTTGCCGAGCTGGACGCCGGCGGCCGCGGCGAGCGCCTGGGCCTTGGACTTGGCGGCCTCAAGGGCCTTCAACCGAGCCTGATCCTGGATCTTCTCGGGCTGGTCGATGGTGAAATTGACGCCGCCGACGTTGTTGGCGCCGAGGGTGCCGGCCGCCGTCAGGATGTCGCCGATGGAGTCCAGTTTGCGGATCTTGACGTCAACGGACTGCGAGACCTGATAGCCGCGCAGGGCCTGGACGTTGTTGGTGTAGTCGTATTGCGGGTAGATCGAGTAGTTGGAGGTCTGGATGTCCGCGTCAGCGACGCCGAAGGACTTGATCTTGTCGATGATGGCGTTCATCTTCGTGGTGTTCTCGGTCTGGGCATCGCCCACCTTCGGCTTCTCGGTCTGGACGCCGATGGAGACGGTCGCGATGTCAGGGATGGCCGTGACCTTGCCCTCGCCGGAGATGGCGATGGTGTCGCGCTGGGGCGTTGGCCGGCCGATGAAGTCAGAGGCCTTCCAGGCGTTGTGGGCCAGGATGCCGAGGTAGACGGCGGCGACCAGGGCGAGCAGGCCGAGGGCGCCCTTCCCGCAATGCCCCCGACGCTTACCGCAAGGGCCACAGGAGTTGCACGAGGTGTCGCAGGACGGCTTCATCTCTTCGGACATAGGTTTTGGTTAAGGTCTTATTTCTTGTTTATTAACGCCTCGATGCCCGGCAGGGCCCGGCCCTCCAGGAACTCGAGCATGGCTCCCCCGCCGGTCGAGACGTGGTCGACGCAGTCCTCGAGACCGGTCTGCCGGAGCGCCGTCACGGATTCGCCGCCGCCGACGACGCCGAAGACCTTGCCCTTGGAGCGGGCGGCGATCAGTCGGCCGAGGGCGAGCGTGCCGTGGGCGAAGCGCGGCGATTCGAACCAGCCGAGCGGGCCGTTCCAGACGATGGTCTTGGCCGAGCGTAGAAAACTGGAGTAGGCGCTCACGGTATGGGGGCCGATGTCGAGGATCGCCCGGCCACCCTGGGCCAGGTCGCGTTTCGGGCCGTGAATCTCGACCGCCTCGGCGTGAGCGAGCGGGCGCTGGGGGTCGCCGACGATGACGTCACCCGGCAGGACGAGCTTGGAGCGGTGCGGGGAGGCCAGGATTTTCTTGGCGGCGGCTTCGTCTTCGGGCGAAGTCAGGCTCTCGCCGACGCCGTAGCCCTGCGCCTTGAAGAAGGCGTTGGCCAAGGCGCCCCCGATGAGCACCTTATCGGCGATCTCGAGCATCTTCAGGGTGACGCCGATCTTGGTCGAGACCTTGGCGCCGCCCATGACGACCAGATAGGGCCTAGCGGGATGCTTCATGACCTTGGTCAGGGCCTCGACCTCCGCTTCCAGGAGGAGACCAGCGTAGCTCGGCAGGAATTCCGTGATGGCGCAGGTGGAGGCGGCCGCGCGGTGGCAGACCGCGAAGGCGTCGTTGACGTAGACATCGGCAAGACCGGCGAGCTCCTTGGCGAACTTGGGGTCGTTAGTATCCTCCCCCGGATGAAAGCGCAGGTTTTCGAGGAGGCAGACCTCTCCTGGTTCCATCTTTTCAATGGCGGCGACTACCTTGGGGCCGACACAGTCGTCGAGCTTCTGGACCGGCTTGCGCAAGAGCTTCACCAGCCGTTCGGCTACGGGGTCGAGCTTGAGGTCGGCAACCACCTTGCCCTCCGGACGTCCCATATGCGAGGCCAGGATGACCTTGGCGCCGCGCTCCATCAGGAGCTTGATGGTCGGGAGCGTCTTCACGAGGCGCCAATCCTCGTCGGAACCGACACGACCGTCCGTCACGGCTACGTTGAAATCGGCGCGGACCAAGACGCGCGTCCCGGCGATGATTTTAGCTTCGGAAAGAATGGGGAGTTTCATGGGGAGATTATACCATTTTTGCCCGTCAAAACCCATTCTTGGGCATAAAAAGAAACGCCCCACTCACCTTTCGGACAAGCGGGGCTGGATATTCGTTTTTCAGAGAAGGGCTAGTGGGGCCTGATCTCGCGGAAGGCCACGAACGTGGTTCGGTACCACCAACGGAGAGTCTCGTTCAGCCTCAAGGAGCGAATCGAGTCGTCGGGGGCGCTGCTGCGCAAGAAGCAGGGCACGTACAAACGACGGCCGGCGTCGTGGAAGAGCCAGCGGTCGTCGGGGATGGTGACGAACCAACCGTCGCCCCGATCCTTCTTGATCCACTCGAGGAACGCGGCCGTGTTGCCGCCGAATCCCAGCCGATCGAAGTGCTCACGCACCGCGTCCGTGGTCACGAGGAAGCCCGGATCCCAAGTGACGGCCTCATAGGTCTTCCCGCGCTCGTTGCGGAGAAAGCCCCGTTTGGCGTAGACGGGATCGAGCTCGGTCAGGCCCACCTCTTCCTTGACCACGGCCAGGAGGACCGGGGCGGGGAGGTTGGGGACGATGACGGTCTCGTACTTCTGGGCGGTTGGATCCCAGTAAGACTGGGCCTTGACGGCCCGGACGTCGGCCGAAGCCGCGAGGGGCAGGATCACGACCAGGAACGCGAGGAACCCGAAACCGGACTTTCGTGTTGACATGGGACGCTCCTTTGAAAGAACACCTTGACCGTAGCGAAATCGAGCCGACCCGTCAAGAATCCCGACGTGCCATCAAACCAAAAACTCCCCTTTAGGGGGAGTTTCAGCTTCAATACTTCAACGTCACGAGGAGGATCTCCGGCGGGCAGAAGAGGCGGGCTCTCGGGCCGGATTCTCCCAAACCTTGGCTGATTACGATCTCGATGCCGTCGATGGTGTAACGCCCCCGGTCCAGCCAGCGCCCCGCCCCGTGTGGCATCGGGGAGATCGAGCCCGCGCTTGGCAGGCGAATCTGGCCGCCGTGATTGTGTCCCGACAGGATCAGGACCGGCCGATGCGTCATGTCCGGCAAGCCCCTAACGGCGACTTCGGGGTTATGGACGACCATGATGAGCGTGTCCTTGGGCCCGACTTCGGCCACTGCCTCGTCGAACTTGGTTTCGGCGTACCAGTCGTCGTCGACGGCACTGACGGCGAGACCGCGATCCGACAGGCGGACGGCGGAATTGATCAGCGTCTGGATGTTGGCGCGCTTCAGGGCGGCGAGGACTTCCTCATGACCATAATAATGGTCGTGATTGCCGAGAGCCGCGTAGACGCCCAGCGGCGCCTTGAGGTCGGCAAGCGGTTCGAGATATCGGGCGTCAGTCCCCCGCTCCATCAGGTAGTCCCCGCCGAGAATGACGAGGTCGACACCGAGCGCGTTAGCCCGACTGACGACCCGGCGGAACCAGCCGGCGCGCTTGTAGAAGCCGGCGTGGAGGTCGGAGAGGAACGCGATCGTCACCTGACGTTCGCCCGCTCCGAGCTCGTGGCGTCGAACCGTGATCAGGCGCGGCTCGACGAACGAGCCGTAAACCAGGAGCGCGAGGACGCCGAACGAGACGGCGACGAGGAACGACGAACCCGAAGCCAGGCCGAACCAGGCGCCAAAAGCGGCGGCAATGAGGCCGAGCCAGATGAGCGACTCATACGCCAACCAAGGAATCTTCCAGTGTTTCGCCTGGCTGTATCGTTCCGACATCGGCGTCAGGCTCCCAGCGACTTGCCGACGAGTTCCGCCATCTCGCCCAAGCGGCAGGAATAGCCCCACTCGTTGTCGTACCAGGCCACGACCTTGACGAGGTCGCCGCCGACGACTTGAGTCAGCTCGAGATCAACGATTGAGGAATGCGGGTTCTGGATGAAGTCGGACGAGACCAGCGGCTCCTCGGTGCACGCCAGGATGCCCTGGAAGCGCGGGGTCAGTGAGGCGGCCTGGAGAGCGGCGTTGATTTCCTCGACCGTGGTCGGCTTCCCGACCAGGAAGGTGAAGTCGGACATCGAGACGACGGAAGTCGGCACGCGGACGGAGAGGCCGTCGAAGAGGCCCTTGAGTTCGGGGATGGCCTCGGTCACGGCGATGGCGGCGCCCGTCGAGGTCGGCACCATGTTCATGGCGGCGGCGCGACCCCGGCGCAGGTCCTTGTGCGGCCCGTCCTGGAGCACCTGGTCGGCGGTGTAGCTGTGAATCGTCGTCATGAGCGCCTTCTTCACGCCGAACTTCTCATGAATGACGGCGGCGACGGGAGCGATGCAGTTGGTGGTGCAGGAGGCGTTGTTGATGACCAGGGCTTTCCCGTCGTACTTTTCGCCGTTCACGCCCAGGACGTAGGTCGGCACGTTGCCGCCCTTGGCCGGGGCCGAGATGATGACGCGTTTCGCGCCGGCCTTGAGGTGCGCCGAGGCGCCGGCCTCGTCGGTGAAGCGGCCCGTCGACTCGATGACGACGTCGATGGCGAGCTCCTTCCAAGGCAGCTTGGTCGGGTCCTTCTCGGCCGTGACCAGGATCTTGTGGCCGTCGACGATGAGATGCCGCTCGTCATAGGTCACGTCCTTCTCGTAGGCGCCGTAGCTGGTGTCGTGCTTGAGCAGGTGCGCCAGGGTCTTGGTGTCGGTCAGGTCGTTCACGGCGACGAACTCGAGGTTCTCGAGGCGGCCTAGGGAGGCCTTGAGCGTGTTCCGGCCGATGCGACCGAACCCGTTGATGGCGACGCGGATCATAATGAGGGGTTAGGGAGTGAAGAATTTTAAGTTGGAGACGAAGGTCGAGAAGACGACCGGGTCCAGCCCGTCGCCGCGGACGACCAGAACGTTCTGATCGCGTTGGACGTAAGCCGACTGCCGAGCCGGGAGGCCGTTCTCGAAAGCGATGACGAAGAGGCCCTGATGGCCGGAGACGCCGATGTCATAAGTCGCGGCCCGGGTGCCGACGAAGTCCCCCGTCGCCATGTCCTCGACATGCTGGCGCTCCCCCAAAGTGCGGACATCAAGAGTCAGGGTCGAGCCAGACAAACCCGCTTGGAGCGCCAGGCGGTTCGTAGCCAGGACGACATGGTTCGGGTCGGTGTCGTCGGTCACCCAACCCGGCGGCACGGCGTAATCGTAGGCGTAAGTGACATTCCGGGCGCGCGACCACGAATCGACATCCAGCGTGATTGGCCCCGGCACCGAACGGACCGGCCAAGTGAAAGCCACCTCGAAGGGCGCGACCTGGGCGACGTAAATCAAGGTCAGACCCGCCAGGACGGCGACGGCAATCAGGGCCTTTTCGACGAACGGCGTCAGGTTGTGCCTTACTCTCCACAGGGACATGTCTTTCATTATAAGGCCCAGAGACAAAAGACGGAAATTTTAAGAGGCCCCACGCGATGCATGGGGCCTCCTGACCAACGGACTGATGCTGGCGTCACTTCGCCTTGCTGGTGTCCGGAAGGGCGACCGGGGGCTTGGAGTTCCGAGCGCCGGTCCTGGTGAACCGCAACTTGGCGCTGAACGGCTCCTTCTTGACCACCAGGTTCTTGGCGGCGGCCGCGGCGACTGCCTGATCCTTCGAATCGGGAGTGGCGCAATGACCGACGCTGACGATGAGGAACGTGACGGCGAGGGCGAAGGCGATGATGCTGGCGAACCTACTCATGATGGACTCCTCTGGCTGGGGTTTGGGACTGCTACCAATGATGCCGATATCATAGCATGAACCCCCGATTTTGTCAAGGCTCTATAACACAAAACAGGCAACTTTTAGGTTGCCTGTTTTGTGGCTAAAGTTACGATACTTTTTTCATCCTGACGTCGACGGCGGCGACGCTGGCCTTGGGGTCGTTCCGGAAGTCCAGGACCCCGGACTTGAGCGGCTCGTAGCCGGCCTTGTCGAAGCGCAGGTAGTAGGAGTTCCGCCCGACCAGGAAGGCGTAGCGGCCCCGGGCGTCGGTCATCACCGACTCCAGCACCTTGTCGTACCCGGTCTCGACGATGCGGACGACCGCGTTCGCGACCGGACGGCCCCGCTCGTCCCGGACGACGCCCCAGGACTTCGGGCGACGGCGCTGGAACCGGAGGAAGACGGCCGCCAAGACCAGGCTCAAGACTAGGACGGCGAGCTGAACGGCTTTCGGGGTCAGGGCGTAGCTGACTAGGGCGACGGCGGGGGCGACGAACACGACGGCTGACCTGAGATGGGTGAGCATGGCATCTCGGACGACGCGCCTGTCGGAGCGCCGGTCCGCGACCAGGTCCAGGGGCACGCTCAGGGTCACC